>Ga0209220_1000023_pt1 | contig 93508 bp, 85 predicted proteins | sample BlaSpr_A8_OM3_M3_FD_187984 | JGI IMG/M metagenome (GOLD analysis project Ga0209220, IMG submission 187984) | Forest soil microbial communities from Thunder Bay, Ontario, Canada - Black Spruce, Ontario site 2_A8_OM3_M3 (SPAdes) (version 2) | ecosystem: Environmental > Terrestrial > Soil > Boreal... | reverse complement strand
TAATAAGGAAGACATGGTGGACGATCCCGAGCTTTTGGACCTGGTGGAACTGGAAGTGCGCGAGCTTTTGACGACCTACAAGTTCCCGGGCGATGAGATTCCCGTGATCCGCGGCTCGGCGCTCAAAGCCTTAGAAGAAGCCACTTCCGGTGAGTGGTCGGCCAAGATCCAAAAGCTGATGGATGCGGTTGACTCGTATATCCCGGTGCCCGAGCGCGATGTGGACAAGCCGTTCTTAATGCCGGTGGAAGACGTCTTCACGATCACCGGGCGCGGCACGGTTGGCACGGGGCGGGTGGAGCGTGGCCGGATCAAAGTGGGCGATGAGATCGAAATCGTGGGCCTGCAAGAAAAGGCGCGCAAGTCCATTGTGACCGGTATCGAGATGTTCCGCAAGCTGTTGGATGAAGGCATCGCGGGCGACAACATCGGGGTGCTGTTGCGCGGTATCGAGCGCGACGACATCCAGCGCGGTCAAGTGCTGGCCAAGCCCGGCTCGATCAAGCCGCACAAGAACTTTGAAGCCGAAGTCTACGTTTTATCCAAAGAGGAAGGCGGCCGTCACACGCCGTTTTTCTCCAACTACCGTCCGCAATTTTATTTCCGCACCACCGACGTGACCGGGTCCATCAAACTGCCGGAAGGCGTGGAGATGGTCATGCCGGGCGACAACATCCGCATGTCGGTGGAGCTGATCACCCCGATTGCCTGCGAAGAAGGCCTGCGCTTTGCCATCCGTGAGGGCGGCAAGACCGTGGGCGCCGGCGTCGTCACGAAAGTAAACGAGTAATGGCGAAAAAAGAGAACCGAGTGATCATCACGCTCGCTTGCAACGACTGCAAGCGGCGCAACTACACGTCGACAAAAAACCGTCAACATACATCCGCACGTCTGGAACGCAACAAATACTGCCGCTGGTGCCGCAAGCATACGGGGCATAAGGAGACACGATAGCCCTCGTAGGGCGGTAGCTCAATTGGTAGAGTAGCGGTCTCCAAAACCGTTGGTTGCAGGTTCGAGTCCTGTCCGCCCTGCCAAGTAATCTCAAATGAAATGGATCTCGCTTGAAACGAATCACGGTGCCGGGAAAAGCATCGAGCAACGGCAGCGGAACTAAAACCGAGCCCAAATCGAAGGTGGCGGAGTCACGCTCGCTCGACCGTCAGCGTCGACTGCGCAATATTCAAGCCGGTTTGCGCGCCATTGTCTCAGAAATGAAGCGCGTCACCTGGCCCAGCCGCGAAGAGTGGGTATCGGCCACCATGGTGGTCATCGGACTGGTCGTTGTGGTCGCGCTCTGGACGCGGCTCATCAGCTTCCTGGTCGAGCTTCTGTTAGGACCAACGAGTTAAAGAATAAGCGTGTTAGAAGAAAAAGAGCAGTCTCTCGAATCCCTCGTCGGAGGCGACTCCCAAGTCGCAGTCGCGGCGCCGGATGAATTCGCCCCCTCGACCGATCCTGACCGCAAGTGGTTTGTCATCCACACCTATTCCGGTTACGAGAACAAGGTCAAAGCAAATCTGGAACGGCGCATCAAGTCCATGAGCATGCAAGAATTTGTCTATCGCGTGCTCGTGCCGACCGACAAAGAGGTCGAATTCAAAGAAGGCAAGCGCCGTGAGGTTGAAAAGAAAGTGTATCCGGGTTACGTGCTCGTCGAGATGAAGATGACGGACCAATCGTGGTACGTCGTCCGCAACACGCAGGGCGTCACCGGATTCGTGGGCTCGCCGGGCGCGGGCGAAAAGCCCTTGCCCCTGGCCGATAAAGAAGTCAAGACCATTCTCAAGCAGATGGGCATCGAAACGCCCAAACTCAAAATCGATTTCAAGAAGGGCGATCGCGTCAAGGTCACCTCGGGTCCGTTCTTCGATTTCACCGGCACGGTGGACGAAATCGATCCGCAAAAGGAACGCTTGCGCGCGCTTATCTCCATTTTCGGGCGCGAAACGCCGGTGGAACTCGAATTCTATCAAGTTGAAAAGGTATGAAACGTGGCTAAGAAAGTTGTCGCAAAAGTAATTCTCCAGTGTCCGGCGGGCAAGGCAACGCCGGCGCCGCCGGTCGGCCCTGCGCTGGGCCAGCACGGCATCAACATCATGGAGTTTTGCAAAACCTATAACGAGCGCACCGCCAGCCAAGCGGGCCAAATCATTCCGGCGGTCATCACGATTTTTGAAGACCGCTCGTTCACGTTCGTCTTGAAGACGCCGCCGGCGTCAGAGCTGATCAAGAAGGCGGCCGGCATCGAGAAAGGCTCGGGCGAGCCGAATCGCAAGAAGGTCGGCAAGATCTCGCTTGAAAAGGCGCGCGAAATCGCACAGCAAAAGATGAACGATCTAAACGCCAACGACATCGAAGCAGCGGTGAAGATCGTCTCGGGAACCGCCCGCTCGATGGGCATCGAGGTCGGTTAAGCATGAAAGAGCACGGTAAAAAATATCGCGAGAGCGTGAAAGCGCTAGGTGAAGAGCGCCTCAACGATTCCGCGCACGCCATCGAGGCGGTCAAAACGACGGCCAAAGCGAAGTTCGACGAAACCGTTGAGGTGCACATCCGGCTCGGGATCGACCTCAAGAAGAGCGATCAAAACGTGCGCGGCACGGTCGTGTTGCCGCATGGCACCGGTCAATCGAAAAAGGTCATCGTGTTCGCCAAAGGCGAGAAGGCCACCGAGGCCAAGGAAGCCGGCGCCGATGTCGTGGGCGATCAAGATCTCATCGACCGCATCAAGGGTGGTTGGAACGAGTTTGACATTGCGGTCGCCACACCGGACATGATGGGTGCCGTCGGCTCCAACCTCGGTAAGATACTCGCGCAGCGCATGCCGAACCCCAAAGTGGGAACGGTGACGCAAAACGTGAGACAAGCGGTGAGTGAAATCAAGGCGGGCAAGGTCGAATACCGGCCCGACAAGGCCGCTATCATTCACGTGATCATCGGCAAGGCGTCGTTCACCAAGGAAGCTCTGCTCGAGAACTTCACGACGCTGATGGATGCTATCGTGCGCGCCAAACCTGCCTCTGCCAAGGGCACCTATTTGAAGAGCATCACGCTTGCCACGACGATGGGTCCCGGGGTCAGAGTCGATCCGACGAGGTTGAAAGCTGCAGCGTAATCGAGTATAATAGCCTAGAACTAGATCGGCGCGACTGAAGTCGCGCCTTTGTATGGCCGGACAGCGTCCGGTTTTCCACTGACAGCAGGTCGCGAATGCGAAGAGCAGCCGCGCCAAGCCGCAAGGGCCTGCCGAGGAAGCGTACCTAGATGAGCGCGCCCCTAGCATCAGGTCAGGCGCGAACGTTTGAGTCACTCGCTTTCTCGACGACGATTGAGAAAGCGTTTGTTTTTATATGCCGACTGAACGAAAAAACCAAAGCATTGAAGAGCTGCGCCAACGCATCGCGCAAAATCCGAATGTGATCCTCACGGATTACCGCGGCTTGACGGTGAGCGAGTTGCGCACCTTGCGGCAGCAGTTAGGCAAACAGTCCACGACGTTTGCAGTTATCAAGAACACTCTTTTCGGCATCGCGATCGGTGACGAGCGGCGTGGCCAGCTGGCTGAAATGCTGAACGGGCCGACCGGCGTGGCCTTCGCAGGCAACGACATCGTCGCCGCTGCCAAAGCGCTGGTGCAATTCGCAAATGATTCTAAGAAACTACAAATCAAAGCGGGACTGCTCGACGGACAGTTCTATGACGCCGCCAGGATCGACGCACTCTCTAAGGTGCTCTCCAGGCCTGAGTTGCTTTCAAAACTCGTGGGTTCGCTGAACTCCCCGCTGCAGGGCTTGGTCGGCGTGTTGCACGGCAACAAACGCAAACTCGTGCAGCTGCTCCACGCTATTCATGTCAAAAAATCTGAATCCGCTGGCGCAGCGGCTTAAAGTATCGAAGCAAGAAAGGAAACAAGACACTTACCATGGCTATCACCGAAATCATCGATCAGATCGACAAGCTCACCGTGCTCGAACTCGCCGAGCTGGTAAAAACCCTCGAGGACAAATACGGCGTGTCTGCTGCAGCCCCGGTTGCCATGATGGCGGCGGGGGGCGGAGCGGCAGGCGGCGCAGCACCCGCAGCCGAGGCCAAGACGGAGTTTGACGTAACGCTCATCAGCGCGGGCGAGAAGAAGATCAACGTCATCAAAGCGGTGCGCGAGATCGTCTCCGGACTCGGTCTCAAGGAAGCCAAAGACTTGGTGGAGGGTGCGCCCAAGCCGGTCAAGACCGGCGTCACCAAGGACGAGGCCGACGCGATCAAAGCCAAGCTCGAGGAGCAAGGCGCCAAGGTGGAAATCAAGTAGCCCAACATCCTAGATGAAGGGGCGGGGGTTAACCCCCGCCTTTTTACATTAGCTGTTGTAGATGACCAGCCGGGCGTTTGAGCCGGAGGTCGGAAGGCCGCTCGTGCTGTGAGCGACGTCGTGCCAGTGCGCGAACAGCTGCGGGTTGGATTGGAAGAAATGCTCGATGCGGGCGATACGGTCGTTGGTAGAGGGGTGGTCCTGGACGTATTGCTCGAAGCCGGCGTCCCCGTACAGCTTCTTCAGCGTGCGGAAGAACCAGATCATTCCCCAAGGGTTGTAGTTGGCACGCGCCGCCAGGATGACGCCTTGATGGTCGGCCTGGTATTCCTGCTGGCGGTCAAAGTTGAGAAAGCCGTAGTTCGCGCCGAACTGCGCAAGGTTGAAGACGTTGGCTTGACCTTGCGTGCGGACGAATATGCTGGCGATGGTGAACAACAGATTGAGACGCTGCGCCTGGCGTAGCCGGTTCATCACGTGACCGAGGACGATGTGACCCGTCTCGTGTGCTAAAACACTTGCGAGTTCATCCTCGTTGCCCGCATTCTTGAGAAGCGCTTCATTCACGTATACCCAGCCGCCGGGTACGGAGAATGCGTTGGCCTGCGCGCCTTTGACGATGACAAAATTTTCCGTCCACCAATGCGGTTGCGCTGCCTGCGAGACTCGAGCGCCGACGGCTCGCAGCACCGGATAGTATGCCGACTGGTCTACGATCTGATTCTTTTTGCGCAAATCGTCGAAGACTTGTTTGCCGATGTCACGCTCTTGCGCGTGATCATCCGCCAACACGACCTCGGCCAGCGGCGGCGCCGCCACTACCGCGCTCATGGCGCACACACCGCATATCCAGTACTTGCGAGAGAGTCTTTGCTTGTCCATCGTGAGTGGTGACGTACTGTTATCCATCATAGCTGGTAACGTACCCATAACCCCCAAGAGTTTCATAGGCTTTTCGCCCCACGCTTGCCAACGGGACGACTGCCGTGCGCATACACGCTGTCTTCCCCTTAGCCCTTCTTGCGGCGCTCAATCTCGCTGCTTGTTCGCACGTCTCGACCAGCGGGGATACGCACGTGGTGCCGGCAGGTCCAGCGGCGCGTGCGCGGCCTGCTACCCTTCGCATTGCTTCAGCCCAAGTCGACAACCTCAACCCGGTCCTTTCGGGCGGCGGGTCCTCAACATACCTGTCTTTCCTGTGGGCGGCCTGGCTGTACAACGTCGACACCCAGGGAAACCTCGAGCCCGAACTTGCCACAACGGTTCCCACCCGGGAGAACGGCGGCATCAGCGCTGACGGTTTGACCATCACATACCACTTGCGGCGCGGCGTGCGCTGGCAAGACGGCTATCCGTTTGACGCGCGCGACGTCATCTTCACGTGGCGCACGATCATGAATCCGAAAAACAACGTGGTGACGCGCCAGGGCTTCGAACGAATCGCATCGATGCAGGCGCCTAACCCGTACGAGCTACGGATGCGGTTGAAGCAGCCATACAGCCCCGCCATCGCCAGCCTCTTCGCGCCCGGTGAAGTGCCGTTCTGCATTTTGCCCAGCCATCTTTTAGCACATCTGAGCGACATCAATCGCGCGGCTTACAATTTGAAGCCGGTGGGCACTGGGCCGTTTACCATCGTTCGCTACGACCCGTCGACGGGCGCGTACCTGGAAGCCAACAGATCCTATTGGCGCGGTCCCCCCAAACTGCGCGGCATCAATTACCTTTTCATTCCCGATCCAAACACCGTCCAAGTCATGATGCGCACCGGCGAACTAGACTTGGCCTACGTCACCGCAACACGCGCGCAGGAGTTGCAAGGACAGACGGGCGTTCGCATCGTGCATCGGCCCGCAAACTACGTCACGTTTCTGGCGCTCAACGAACGGCATGCGCCGCTTGACGATGAACGCGTACGCCGCGCGATTGCTATGGCCGTGGACCGTCGACGCTATCTCGACACCTTCCAGCACGGGATCGGCAGCTTGGCCGACGCCGACCAGCCGCCGTTTCTGTGGTCGTACAACCCGAATGTACACGCGCCTCCGTACGACATTCAAGGCGCGCAAAAATTGCTGGACGCAGCCGGCTGGCACGTTGGCCCGAGCGGCTATCGGGAGAAGGCGGGCCAACGCGTAGCACTTACGTACTCTTACAGCAACAGTCAAGCCGATGCCAATCGCTTCGGACCGCAGTTCCAAGAAACAATGCGCCGGATTGGCGTGGCCGTGACCATAAGATCATATCCTTACAATCTGTTCTATGGGCAAGCCAGTGCGGGCGGGATCTTGACGGGCGGCAAGTATGACGTCGCTTTCGCCGGATGGATCGGAGGCACAGATCCCGACGACGCCAGTCTGTGGATGTGCGATCAAATAGCGCCGAACGGCTACAATTGGTCGTTTGCGTGCGACCCCAGAATCGATGCGCTGGAACGCATGGCGTTGCGATCTTACGATCGCGCGGTGCGCCGGCAGGCCTATTGGCGCATCCAAGAGCTACTTGCGGAAGATGTGCCGGCCGTGTTCCTCACCTGGTCCGACAACATCTACGCGACGCGCGCGAGTTTACGGGGATTTTCTCCTACCTCGACCTACTCGGAGGCGTGGAATTGGCAGCTCTAGGCGGGTGCGCAGCTAATACAAGAACGGCACCAGCAGCAATGACACGATGTTGAGCACCTTGATCATCGGATTGATGGCGGGGCCGGCGGTGTCTTTGTAAGGATCACCGACAGTATCGCCCGTGACCGCAGCCTGATGCGCAGGGCTGTTCTTGCCGCCGTAGTGCCCGTCTTCAATATATTTCTTCGCGTTATCCCATGCGCCGCCGCCCGAAGTCATGGAAATAGCGACAAAGAGACCGGTCACGATCGAACCGACCAAGACGCCGCCCAGCATGAGTGCTGCATTTTCTGGAGTAAAGACGTGCAAACGGCCCAGCGCGACAATTACGATGGGCGTCAGAACCGGAATGAGCGCCGGTACCAGCATTTCCTTGAGCGCGGCGCTCGTGACGAGATCGACGGCGCGTCCGTACTCGGGCCTGGTTGTGCCTTCCATGATGCCTTTGATCTCTCGGAACTGGCGGCGCACTTCCTCGACGACAGCGGCGCCCGCCTTGCCGACCGCCTCCATACAAAGCGCTGCAAAAAGATAGGGCAGAGCGCCGCCGATGAGCAGGCCGGCTAATACGTAGGGATTGCCCAGCGCGAAGACGAGCGCGTGCACTGCGCCGCCGGCGGCTTCCGCGAGCTCTTGCTGAAATGACGCAAACAAAACAATAGCCGCCAGCGCCGCGGACGCGATCGCGTAACCTTTCGTGACCGCCTTGGTGGTGTTGCCGACCGCGTCGAGCGGATCGGTGACGGCGCGAACTTCGGGGCCGAGCTTTGCCATTTCCGCAATGCCACCGCCGTTGTCGGTGATCGGTCCGTACGAGTCGAGCGCGACGATAATGCCCGCCATGGAGAGCATCGCCATCACTGCGATCGCCACGCCGTACAATCCCGAAAGCGCGAACGACACTAAGATACCGACGACGATGACCAGCACCGGAAGCGTTGTGGATTTCATCGAGTTCGCCAGGCCGGTGATGATGTTGGTGGCATGGCCCGTGGTAGAGGCCTTGGCGATGCCTTGCACCGGCGGGAACTGCGTGCCCGTATAGTATTCAGTGATGACGACCATCAACGCGGTGATGGCTAGTCCCAGCACGGCGCACAGCCACAGCTTCCAAGGATAATATAACCCCGGGTTACCGGCTGCAAGCTCCGCCCCCGCCATGATGTGCGCCGACACGAAATAAAAGGCGACGGCTGACAGCACCGCCGCGATCGCGAGCCCGGTATACATCGCAGCCATGATCTTCGTGCCACGGATACGCACGAAGAACGTGCCGATTATCGATGTGATGATGGAAATCGCACCGAGAACGAGCGGAAATACCGCAGCAGTCAGCGCGTACTCAGGGCTGTTGCGGAAGATGAGAACGCCGAGCAGCATGGCTGCAATAGTCGTGACGCAATAGGTTTCGAAGAGGTCGGCAGCCATGCCGGCGCAGTCGCCGACGTTGTCACCGACGTTGTCGGCGATGACCGCCGGGTTGCGTGGGTCGTCTTCCGGAATCCCCGCTTCGAGCTTACCCACGAGATCGGCGCCGACATCAGCGGCTTTGGTGAAAATGCCGCCGCCGAGACGCGCGAAGACGGAGATAAGCGAGCATCCAAAACCCAGCCCCACCATCGCGTTGAGGGCGGCGCGCAAGTCACCCGGATACACCGCGTGCATGACCCAAAAATAACCGGCCACCGCGATAATGCCCAAACCGACCACCAGCAACCCGGTGATCGCGCCGCCGCGAAAGGCAACCGCAAACGCTTCGCTCATGCCCTGGCGCGCGGCTTCGGCGGTGCGCACGTTTGCACGGACGGCAATCGACATTCCGATAAAACCGGTTGCGCCCGAAAGCACGGCGCCGATCAGAAACCCAATGGCTGCTTGCCAAGAAAGTACGAAACCGATGAGGACTGCGAGCACCACCGCGACGATGGCGATCGTGCTGTACTGGCGCCGCATGTATGCCATGGCGCCTTCCTGTATGGCCGCCGCGATCTCTCGCATGCGATCGTTGCCCGCAGGTTTGCGCAAAATCCAAAAGATCAGGTATAAGCCATACAAGATCGCGATGACGCCGCAGACAAGTGCCAGACCCACGGCCATGTTGATAATCGAAGTCGAAGTAGGCATCGAGTGTGTCGTCTCCCGTTAGTGCAAGCTCAAGCGGACCGCTGACGGCAAAATAGCACCCCCAAAGCCTGCGAGCCATTAAGCACGCGCCGGGAGCGCTCAATTGTGGATTGCAAAGTGGTTTGAGGTCCGGTGCGCGGCTCCTGCGAGTAGCTTTGCTCGCTTCGTCGCGAGCAGCCGGGAGGTCGCACAGAAAACATGACTAAAGTCGGAAGCTCGTGGCAAGCTTTCTCACGCAGCGCGTTCTTCGATTCATCGCAGTGCTGTTCGTCATCATTGCGGTTTCTTTTTTGTTCCTCCACCTCATCCCCGGTAACCCGGTCGAGATATTGCTCGGCGAACATGCCTCCCATGCCGAGGTGGTCGCGCTCACGCATAAGCTGAAATTGGATCAACCCTGGTACGTGCAGTTCGGCGCCTATCTCACGAGCATCGCGCACGGCGACTTGGGCAAATCGCTCGCCGACAACATCCCCGTGACGGTGAAGTTGAAAGCGTACTTTCCGGCGACGGTGGAACTAGCGCTCGCGGCGATGCTCGTCGCCATCCTCGTCGGCGTTCCCGCCGGCATCATCGCAGCACGCTATCACCGCCACGCGGTCGACACGCTGACCACGACCATCGTGCTCATCGGAGTTTCCGTTCCGGTTTTTTGGCTGGGCTGGATGCTGCTCTGGCTTTTCGCCTACGAGCCCAGCAAGATCGGCGTCAACCTCTTTCCGTTGGCGGGGCGTCTTTCGATCCGTTACGACATCCCAGTACATACTCACTTCGTCACCATCGACGCATTGATCGCTGGAAATTGGCCCGCTTTTTTGGACGCGCTGCACCACCTCATTCTGCCGGCAGTCACGTTGGGCACCATTCCGATGGCGATCATCGCCAAGATGACGCGCGCCGGCATGCTGGAAGTATTGCAAACCGATTACATCCGCACCGCGCGCGCCAAGGGTTTGAGTAATTTCGTGGTGATCGTCAAACACGGCTTGCGAAACGCGCTCATTCCGATCGTGACGGTCATCGGTCTGCAAACCGGCTTCTTGCTCGGCGGAGCCGTGCTTACCGAGAGCATTTTTGCCTGGCCGGGCGTCGGCCGGCTTGCCTTTGAAGCGATCAGCAACAGGGACAATCCATTGATCAACGGCACGATATTGCTGTTCGCCGCCACCTTCGTTTTCGTCAACCTGATGGTTGATATTCTTTACGCGATCCTAAACCCGCGCATCCGCTACTCGTAATAACCCCTGTGCCAGCCGTCACCGCGACGGCCGGTTGCACATGCTACTATATGAGGAATCCGAGTCTTGGGGGAGCATGTGAGCAAAACGCTGCCAACGCGCACAAGCGATACTGGAGAAGAGAAATCTCGCACTCCAGCCCGTACTGGCGTGCTCGCCCGCCAAGCCTGGGCCGCACGGGTCTGTCAGCGTTGCTTTGCGCGCAACGCAGCAGGCGACACGTTTTGCAAGGTGTGCGGCGAGGAGTTGCCCGAGAGCCTGGCCGACGTGGACGCTGATATGACGCGCCGCCTCGTACCAGCCGCAGCCCGCGCACAACTCATCGTTGACATCGGCAACGGCTACGGCGGCACGGCCGAGTTTTCGCTTGAGAAGGACGTCTCGCTGGTCGGCCGCTCGTCACCGGCTGACGGCATCTCTCCCGACGTCGACCTCACCGACCTCGATCCCGCCAGGCTCGTTTCCCGGCGGCACGCGTTCATTCTACGCCGCCGCGGCGGCTTTGTGCTGGAGGACCTGGAAAGCGTCAACGGCACCTACCTCAACGGCTCGCAAAGGCTTCAGCCCCATGCCCAAACTCTTCTGCGGGATGGCGACCAAGTGAACTTCGGGGACACACGCTGCGTCTTCTGGGCTGAACCGCCGGCTGGTTCGCCCGACAACCCCGCGACCTAAAGGCAAAAAAAGCACAAAAGCGGCTAGCTCGGCAAAAAGGATAAAACCGTAATAATGGGAAAAAAACTGCGCCTGGCGCAAGCTGCGCCGGCCGCTGACCGTTGTACATATGTTACAAGCGGCGGTTCATGTTCTTTTCCCACTTGGGAGCGGTATGGCAGAGCGGCGACAGAGCGACCGGCGAACCGGGCAGAAACTCGAAAAAAATTGGGTTACTTCCGGAGAAGTTGCGCGTGCGCTCAACATGACGGACGCGGCCATACGGCGCTGGGCGCGCGAGGGCTTAGTGGAAGCTATCAAAACGCCTGGTGGGCAATATCGCTTTCGGCGTGAAGCCGTGAGCAATCTCATGAATTCGCGCCACGTTCCGAAGCGTCCCCACGGCAAGAGCTCTTCCTCGCGAGGTTCCCGGTGAGTTCGCGGATGAAGCCGCAAGATCTCTGCATGATCGGCGGCATTGAGCTCAGTCGCGAAGAGATCATCCATAAATATCTCCACCTCGTCAAGTACGTCGCCGGCCGCATCTCTATCAACTTGCCGCCGCACGTCGAAATCGACGACCTCATCAATGAAGGCATTCTAGGATTGATGGATGCCATCGGCAAGTATGATGACTCGCGCGGCGTCAAATTCGAGACCTACGCCATCACCCGGATCAACGGGGCCATCTTAGATGCGTTACGCGCGCTCGACTGGGTTCCGCGCGCGGTGCGCCAAAAAGCACGTGAGCTGGAACGTGTTTTTGTTGACCTCGAAAACAACTTGGGACGCGTGCCCGAAGACACTGAAGTTGCCACTGCTCTCATGGTGACGCTCAAAGACTACCACTCGCTGCTGCTCAAGATTCGCGGCACGTCCATCTTGTCGTTGGAAGAATTCTTACCGAATGAAAAGGGCCACGATGTTGCGCTGCTCGATACGCTGCGCGATCACGGCCCCGATGCGACGCATCTGCTCGAATCAACGGAAGTCAAGAGCACGCTTGCCCAGGCGGTGGAGAGCTTGCCGCCGCAAGAGCGCACCGTCATCTCACTGTATTACTTTGAAGGTTTGACGCTCAAAGACATCAAGAACGTCCTTGAGGTTTCCGAGTCGCGCGTATCCCAAATTCACGCTCAGGCAGTGATCCGTCTGCGCTCGAAGCTGCGCGCCTTGCAGCTCGATATGGGCTATCGCGATGGCGATCCCACGATCAAGCAGAAGTACGTGCGTAAGAAACCCCAAGCGCCGCATCCTCAGCACCACCCGGACACCCCGCGCGCCGCCAGCGGCTAATTCACGCCCCCCACCCAAACAGTATGTGACGGCTCCCTTGCAGAATGGGCGGCGCCATGCAATGGCTCTCGTCGCTGCGTGACGGCCTCGCCAAATCCCGTAACGAGCTCGCCGGCCACCTCAATGCGCTGCTCGGGCGGCAACTCGTGGACGACGAGTTCTGGGAACGACTCGAGGAAACGCTGATCAGCGCCGACTTCGGCGTTGCAACCACTGAGAAGATCATCGAGCAGCTCAAGCTCGCAGCGCAGCAACAGAACCTTCGTGCCGCCGATGACGTCGTGCGCGTCTTTCGCGCCGACGTCTCCGATTACATGACGCATCCGGGCATGGCCCCCATGCCGGTTCGTTCCAAACCCCACGTTGTGCTGGTGATCGGCGTGAATGGGTCGGGCAAAACGACAACGATTGGAAAGCTGGCTGCCCAAGCGAAAAAGCGCGGTGAGTCTGTTTTGCTGGTCGCCGCGGATACGTTTCGCGCCGCTGCGGGCGAGCAGCTCGCTATTTGGGCGCAGCGCGCCGGCGCTGAACTCGTGCGTCACAAGGAGGGCGCGGATCCAGCCGCCGTTGTCTTCGACGGGCTCGCCGCCGCGAAGGCGCGCGGCACCGACATAGTTTTCATCGACACGGCAGGACGGTTGCAGACCAAACACAATCTAATGGAAGAATTGAAAAAAATCCGGCGGATTATCGCGCGAGAAGTGGAAGGTGCGCCCCACGAGACGTTGCTGGTGCTCGACGCGAGTACAGGACAAAATGCGTTGTCGCAGGCACAGCTGTTCCACGAAGCGACAGAAGTCACGGGCATCGTGCTTACGAAACTAGACGGCACCGCAAAGGGCGGGATAATCGTCGCTATTATGGATCAGGTAGATCTGCCGGTGAAGTATGTGGGCTTTGGCGAGAAAGTGGATCAGTTGCGGCAGTTCGATCCGCGCGGTTACGTCGAGGCATTGTTTTAGTTCGCAGCTCGCAGCCGGAGCGCCGTGCGCGCCCCATCGAGGAGACCACGTTGGCAGATAAGGATAAAGAAAAGGAAAAGAGCCTGGAAAACACCTTGGCGCAAATCGAGCGTCAATTCGGTAAGGGCTCGATCATGAAGCTTGGCGAGGCGGCTGCCAGTCTGCAGATCGAGACCATTTCCACGGGTTCCATCGCGCTCGACGTCGCGCTAGGCGTGGGGGGCCTGCCGCGGGGCAGAGTGGTCGAGATCTACGGTCCGGAGTCGTCGGGAAAGACGACCCTCACGCTGCACGTGATAGCAGAAGCCCAGAAGGCCGGCGGGGTAGCCGCCTTCATCGATGTGGAGCACGCTCTGGATCCAGCGTACGCACAAAATCTCGGAGTCGACCTCGACAATCTGCTCGTCTCCCAGCCGGACACGGGCGAACAGGCGCTGGAGATCGCGGAGATGCTCGTGCGCTCGAATTCCGTTGACGTGGTGGTCGTGGACTCCGTCGCTGCGCTCGTTCCGCGGGCGGAAATTGAAGGCGACATGGGGGACGCGCACATGGGGCTGCAAGCCCGGCTTATGTCCCAAGCTTTGCGCAAGCTCACCGCCGCCATCAGCAAGTCTCGCACGACCATGATATTCATCAATCAAATTCGCGAGAAGGTCGGGGTCATGTTCGGTAACCCTGAGACCACCAGCGGCGGCCGCGCACTGAAATTCTACGCCTCGGTGCGTCTGGACATCCGCAAGCTGGAGCAGATCAAATCCGGAACCGATCCCGTCGGCTCGCGCACGCGCGTGAAGGTCGTCAAGAACAAGGTAGCACCGCCGTTTCAGGTGGCTGAATTTGACATCATGTACGGCAAAGGCATAAGCCGCAATGGCGACCTCATAGATCTCGGCCTCAAACATGAGATAGTCGGCAAGAGTGGCTCGTGGTACACGTACGGCGACACGCGCGTGGGCCAAGGCCGGGAAAACGCGAAGGCGTTTCTCGAGGAGCATCCGGAAGTCGCCGCGGAGATCGAAAGCAAAATTCGCAGCATGCTCGTGCGTCAAGGCGGCAATCCCGTCGAGAACGGGGCAGCGCGCTACGCCGTCGTTTCCGAGTAGGCAACTCTTAGTGGACAATCCGGACGGCATCGGGCCGCCGGGTTCAAAACCCGTCTTTGGCGTCGCGGTGAAGCTGCTTGCCGGAAAGCGCCTTACCAAGGCGCAGCTCGGTAAGAAATTGCGGGACCGCGGCTTCGCGCCCGAGGCTGTTCGCGAAGCGGTGGCTGAGTGCGAGCGGCGCCGCTACCTGGACGATCGTGTATTTGCGCAGCTCTACGTCAAAAGCATACTCGAACGCAAACCGGTTGGGCCGATGCGGTTGCTGAGCGACCTCGTCCGCCAGGGGGTCGATCACCACGTGGCGCGCGCGATCATCGACGAAGCAAGCGACGATGAAGAGGCTCGCATCGAACGCGCGCTGAGCAAGCTTGAAACCACCCGTCCCGGCGACCGCCCCGACCGTTTGGCGCGACGCTTGCATACCATGGGCTATACCGCCCCGGCAATCGCGCGAGTGCTGCGCCGCCGCGCCCAAGATGGATCTGCCTTGGATGCTCTCGAGGACCTGGCGTGATCGTGGCCACGCCAACGAAGACGTATACAGATTCAGACCTGGGCGGAGGCTTCTTGTTTCGCGCCGCAGCTGATGGTGAGGCTGCGATCGTCGTGCCCGCGCTCGGCGGCGATTTCTCTACAGGAGTGATGAGCACGGCCGCGCTTGACGCTCGCGACGAAGAGGCGCTAAGCGGTTGGCTGCGGCGCTGGAACGTCTCACCGCTTTGGGGCACTCGCGCCTGCAATCAGGTGCATGGGGTGCGCGTGCTGCACGTGGACGACACGCCCGCACCTGCCAGGCCCGACGCCGACGGTATGTGGACGTCGACTCCTGCAGTCGCAATGGTGTTGAAGGCCGCGGATTGCGCGCCGGTTTGGGTCTTCGCACGAACGGCAAGGCGGCTTGCGCTGGTGCACGCCGGCTGGCGCGGCGTCGCCGGCGGAATCGTCGAGGCCGCCATCGACGCGGTGGCGGTTGAGAATCCGCTCGACGCAGTCGCGCTGGAAAACCCGCTCGCACCGGGTGACGCTGCTATCGAAGCTGCGGACATCACCGTTGCCGTAGGACCGCACTTGCAGGCGTGCTGCTTTGAGGTCGGCCCTGAGGTCGCGCAGCATTTTTCGGATATAGAAGACGCGGTGCTGCCGGCGGCACGGATCACCGCAGCGCGCAAACGCTCGGACAGCGTGGCATTGAGTTTGAGTGCTGCCATCACGGCTGCGTGCAAGCGCCGCGGCATCACTGCAGAGGCTGTCAGCATCTCGTCCGCCTGCACCCGCTGTCACCCCGAAATGTTCCACTCGTACAGGCGCAATGGAACCGGTGGGCCGCTCATGGCGGCAGTCGGGCTTGTGAACGCATGAAGAAAACGCTGGGCGAGGTCGCTTCACGTGGTTGTGCGCTCGTCGTGGACGATGAACCCGCCGTTGCTGAGTTGCTTGGCGAAACGCTGCGCGCTGAAGGCTTCAGCGTCGTGATCGCTGCGGACGGCCCGGCAGCGCTGCGCCGGGCGCGCGAGCACGATCCGGACATCGTGATTTTGGACATCGGCTTGCCTGGGCTCGACGGTTTTGAAGTTTGCCGCGCGCTGCGCAAAGAGACCTCGGCGCCCGTGATCGTCGTGTCCGCGCGGTCGAGCGAAGTCGATCGAGTCGTCGGTTTGGAGCTCGGTGCGGATGACTACATCTCCAAACCATTTTCCCCGCGCGAATTTTCAGCGCGCGTGCGTGCGATCATGCGCCGCAGTGGAGTCGCGATGCCACCCGCGGCACAACGCCGCACTGTTGGGGCTGTCTGCGTCGACGCAGACCGCCGCGAGGTAACGGCCGCGGGCATCATCGTCCGGCTCAAGCCACGCGAGTTCGATCTGCTGTGGCTGTTCGCGCGCAACGAGGGTCACGTCTTCACGCGCGATCAGTTGATCGAAGCGGTTTGGGGATTCGACTTCGAAGGCGATCCGCGAACGGTAGACGTGCACGTCCGCAGAATCCGGCGAGCCCTCGGCGATCCGGCCGATCGCCCTCAGTACCTTCACACCGTCCACGGACTCGGATATAAGTTCACCGCACCCGCGCCGGCATGAGCGCGTCAGAGCGGCGTACGCTCGCATCGCGTATTCCGGAGCTGAGTTCGGTGGCACGCCAACTCGAGCGTGCCCGCGCCGGTTCGGCGATCCCTCTGCTGTATATCGAATTTTGCAATCTTGATTCACAGCGCACGAGTGCGGGAGTGCGAAAATTTCGCGCAGCGTGCAAACAAGCGACGGCGGCGGCGCTGAAAGCGGCGGTCGGCTCAATTCTACGTCAGAACGATCTAGTCGCTGCCGGTCTTGGGGGGCAATGGTTCATCGCCGTGCTGATCGGCCGCGATATCCGCGCCAAAGATGCGGGGACCATTGACGCCGACCTCGGATTGGCTGCCGAGCGCTTGCGTCAGAACGTGCAAACCGCGCTCCACGCTTTGGTAGCCGGCACAGCTGCCGGGTCGCGTGTGGCGGTGCGCTGCGGCTGGAACGTCTTCGAACCTGCAAGCGCGGCCGACGGCGATGTCCGGGAGGCACTGCGCCACGCGATACGCGGCGCCGCCCTCGTCGGCCGCGTTGAGGAGCGACGCGCTTTGGTGCTCTCGGCGGTGACGCACGAGCTGCGCACGCCGCTGACGTCGATCATCGGATACACGGAACGGTTGCAGTCAGGCACGACCACGCTGAAGCAACGCGCGCATTGGCTTGCCATCATAGCTGAGGAAGCGCGACGTTTGCACCGGCTCACCGAAGGGCTCATCGACGTCGGCGCGTGGAGCGCGGGCGGCTTGCATCTACGCTTGGCGCGTTGTGCGTTGCGGCCCATCGCCGACGCCGCGTTGAAGTCCCTGGCGGATCGCGCGCGCGACAAGAAGGTTCGGCTGGCCATATCGGGCGATGCTATTGCACGGGTAGACCGCGACCGCGTTTTTCAGATCCTGATCAACCTCTTGGATAACGCGCTGCGTCACACGCCGCCGGGTGCGCGCATTGGAGTCCGCGTGAGCCGCAACGGAGCTCTGGCTACGATTGAGGTTCGCGATGGAGGATCCGGATTTTCAAGCGAAGCGCGGTCGGCTGGCGCGATACCGTTCAGCGCCGGCAGCAACGGCAAGACGGGGCTTGGCCTTGCGATTGCGGATGTGCTCGTGAAAGCTCACGGCGGCCGGCTGAAGCTCGGTGGCAGCAACGGCAGCGGCGGGTTGGTCAGCGTCACTCTTCCTTTAGAGAAAGCTGCGAACAGACGCGTCGCAGGAGCGAACACACGTTTGTGAGTAACAACTGGAGCAAGAATCGCCTCTTTCATATAGAGAGACAAGGAGAGGCGGTCAATCGACGTGAGTTTCAAGGCGGCGCGCATTGTGCGAGTAATACCCGGCGCTATTTTCCTTATTGCCGCGCTTGTGTTGTGTGGACGGCCGGGCAGTTCCGCAGCCGCCGAATTGGACGCGCTTTCCAAAGCAGCTGCTGATTTTCACGGCGGATCCATCGATACCGGCCAGTTGTACTCTCAGTGCCTACTTTCCACGATCCGCTATGACGTGAGCTTCACGCCGGATAAGACGACCTACGTCATCACCGGCGACATCGGTGCGATGTGGCTGCGCGACGCGAGCGCACAAGTCCGGCCCTATGTGTTCTTTGCCAACGATCCTGCCGTTCGCGACATGCTGCGCGGTGTGATCACGCGCTCCGAGAAAAACATTCTCGTGGATCCCTATGCCAATGCATTCAACCGGGATTACCAGGTAACGGAAGAAAAATTCGAACTCGATTCACTGTCGTATCCCATCGTGCTCGCCTGGAACTACTGGAAACAGACCGGTGACACGACGGTGTTCACGCCCGAAACGAAAAGCGCATACGAAAGAGCGCTTGCTCTGATGCAACTCGAGCGGGACCATGCATTTTCGCAATATCGCCATCACGAACTGAGCAACAATGGAGCCGGCGAACCGGTCAGCTATACAGGCATGATTTGGACCGGCTTCCGGCCCAGCGACGACCGCGCCCAATACGGTTACAACATTCCCGAAGAGATGTTCGCGGTTGTAGCGCTCTCGGAGCTCGCGGACCTTGAGACGAGCGTGTGGCATGATGGTCCGATGGCGGCCCAAGCGATCGCGATGCGCGATGGTGTTATCACGGGGATCAACAATTTCGGAATCGTCTACAATCCAAAGTGGGGTTACATGTATGCGTACGAAGTCGACGGGCTCGGCCATATCAATCTCATGGATGATGCCAACATTCCAAGCTTGTTGTCGATCCCGTACCTCGGCTATCCGGCCGACCCGGCGATCTATGAGAACACGCGCCGCTTCGTGTTGTCGCCCGATAATCCGTACTTTTTCAGCGGCAAGTTTGCACACGGCGTCGGCAGCCCGCACACGCCACGGGGTTACGTCTGGCCGCTCGCACTCGTCATGCAAGGTCTGACTACGCAAGACCCCAAAGAACTGCAAGACGTGTTGGCCCAACTACATGCGTCCGACCTCGGCGATCATCTTCTCCATGAATCGTTCAACCCAGATGATCCGACCAAGTTCACGCGCTCGAACTTCGGCTGGGCTTGCTCGTTGTTCGCGGAACTCGTGCTGAACCGGGTGATGGGGATGACGTCACCGATGCCACCCGGGCGGAACGGCGGCAACGGCCATGCCACAACTGCATCAATGTTCTATTCCCTGCGAAAGTAATATGGCATGCCCGTAACGGTTGTCCTCGGCACCCAATGGGGGGATGAAGGCAAAGGCCGCATCGTTGATTTTCTTTCCAGTAATGCGGAAGTCGTTGCTCGCTTTGGTGGTGGGGCAAACGCCGGACACACCGTGCGGGTCGGCGACAAGACCTACAAGCTACGCATGGTACCTAGCGGAATCGTGGCGGGGGTAGAGCACTGCATCATTGGTCCGGGCACCGTTGTTTCACCGGCCGGGCTCACCGCCGAGCTCGATACGCTCGAGTATGGCGGCGTTGATATCTCGCGCTTGTGGATCTCCGATCTCGCGCATCTGATCATGCCGTATCATATCGATTTGGACAAATCCGCCGAACGCGAGCGTGGTCACGACGCGTTGGGCACCACCGGCAACGGCATCGGGCCCGCGTATAAAGATCGCGCCGCCCGCAGCGGCATCCGGGTAGGCGACCTGCGTGACCTACGGCGCCTCCGCCAGACGCTGTTTGCGCGCGCTCAGGGACTTCGCACGCAAGGCATTGTGTTTGATCTGGATTCGGTGATGCCGGACCTCGAAAAACATGCGCAGCGCATGCTGCCGCATATCTGCGATACCGTGGCACTGTTGCACGCCGATCTCAAAGCCGGAAAGCGGGTTGTGGCCGAAGGCGCGCAGGGCACCATGCTCGACGTCAATTTGGGCACGTATCCCTTTGTGACATCATCTGAGACGGTCGCGGGCGGCGCGCTCGCCGGCCTGGGCTTTGGACCCAAAGAAGTCGATCACGTTATCGGTGTCGTGAAAGCATATGCCACGCGCGTGGGTGGCGGCCCATTTCCGACCGAGCAACAGAACGAGATCGGCGAGCAGCTGCGCAAGCGGGGCTCGGAATTCGGCACCGTCACCGGGCGCGCGCGGCGCTGCGGATGGCTGGATTTGGTCGCGCTGCGCTATGCCGTCGCGATAAACGGTATCACCCACTTAGCGCTGACCAAGCTCGACGTGCTCGATACTTTTTACGAATTGTCCATGTGCACGGCTTATGAAGAAGCCGAACGTGGAGAATCGTTGCCTTTCGTCATCTCTCAGAAAGCCACACCCGTTTACAAATCGCGGCCAGGCTGGCTCAAGCCCACGGTCAGTGCGCGCAACTGGGAAGACCTGCCGCGCAACGCTCGCGACTACATCGAGTTCATCGAAGAGTTTGTCGAGGTACCGGTTTCGTACGTCTCTGTCGGACCGGAACGTTCTCAGATCATCGTTCGTCCGAACGCACCGCTCGCTCCACTTGCGCGTACCCGCTAGGCGCTCTAGGTGTTGGGAAGCAAAAACACACGCTTGCAGCGCGTTCTGGAAATTCTCGAACGGCGAACTCATGCGCAGCTACTTGGTCTGCAAGCCGATATTCGCAGCTGCGGGCGCCGACACAACGCCTCTATTTCCGCCGTCGCGCGTGCACGGGCGCGAGTGCTCGCGCAACCGGAGCTCGGCGCGTTCCAATGCTTTGCGCTAACGGCATTCACGGCGCATGCCGCGTCCGCCGTCGCACGGGAGAACGATCGCTGCGAACACTTGCTGCAACAAGCTCGACAAGTCATGGAGAAGCGCAGCCACTGGCTACGCTGCCGCATCGGACTGCAACGGCGCGCGAGCCGCGACGGGTATCGGTCATGCTAGCCCGCCTGCGAAACCGGCTGCAGCGTCTGCTGCGGATACAGGTGCGGCGGCCGATAAGCATCGCTGCGGTGCAACCGCTCGCGGCGGGGGTAGTATTATACGCCGCCGACGTCGACGGCCGCCGCATCGTGCTAGCCGCTTCCCCCCACGCCATCTGCGTACTCGACCGCTATCCATGCCCGCAGAGCAAGCCGCTAGAGGAACAAGCGACGCCCGGCGCCTAAACAAGAAGCATGCGCCGCTTTTATCCGTTTTTGTGGACCATCGCATTTCTGGCCTCGGCATACACCACGTACCGGCTGGTGCGCTCGCTGTTAGTGGTAGAGGCAGACAATCCAACGCGCGACCGAATCCGCGCGTTGATCGACGAGGCGGATCAACTTCTTAAGACGCTTGACGAGCAGCGGCGCGCCTAAGTCCCCGAGTCCGCCTCAGCCGCAAGCCACCCTTCACATCGATGATCTCCTCGCCAACGGCCAAGGCGTGGGCCGTCTGGATAGCCTCGTCGCATTTGTGACGGGTGCGCTGCCGGGCGAAGACGTGCGCGTGCACGTAGACACTCGTAAAGCGAACTACGTCAGCGGCCATGTCACCGAAATTCTGCGTACGGCGCCCGAGCGAGTGGCCTCGAAATGCCCCGTGTTTCCCGAGTGCGGCGGCTGTCAAGTTCTGCACTTGGAATATGCCGCGCAATTGGAGTGGAAACGGCGCATGCTCTTAGATGCTTTTCAGCGGATCGGCGGTCTCGAAGGCGTGCAGGCAGAGCCAACCGTGCCGAGCCCCCTTATAGATGAAACTCGTTACCGCAACAAAGTATCGTTGGAAGCGAGCTTTCAAGCAGGCAAACCTATGATCGGTTTCTATGCGGCGCGCTCGCATCGCGTGGTCCCGATTCAACACTGTCCTGTGCTGGTGCCTCGGCTCGACGATGCGGTGAAACAGTTCATCCGTTTCGCGCACGAACGGCCCCAGCTGCTACGGGATGTGCGTCACGTCGTCGTGCGCGCGTCGACTGCGCATGATTCGCTGGTACTGTGCATCAACACGCAGCAGCGCCAGGAGCAGCTCGGGATGCTCGCGGAGGACTTGCGCCGCAGCATCGGGGGTCTGACCGGAATCGTCACGAGCTGGAACCCCGTGAACGCAAACGCAATTTTTGGGCAGCGTTTCGCGACCCTGTGGGGGTCGGATCAGATCCTGGAAGCGCTAGCGGACGCCGATTTCGAATTCAGCATCGCGTCATTTTTTCAAATCAACACTCCCATACTGGATCTCATCGCGCGCCTGCTCGTGGAACGGCTGGCTCAGGCGAAGCGTGTGGTTGACCTCTACTGCGGTGTTGGAACCTTCGCCGTGCTGCTCGGCAAACGCGGTGTCAGCGGCGCGGGCATCGAATCGTTTCGCCTCTCCGTGGAGGAAGCGGCCGCCAATGCCGCCCGCAACGGCGTGACGAACGTGATGTTTGAATGTGCGACCGCGGAAGAGGCGGTAGCGGGAGCCCGAGGTCACAGCCTGCTCGCGGCCACGGATGCGGTCATTTTGGATCCGCCGCGCCGCGGCTGCGAGGCTGAGGTGCTGCTCGCGCTCGGTCGAGAGCGTGTTCCGCGTATCGAATACCTTTCGTGCAACCCAGCCACGCTCGCGCGCGATGCGAAGATCTTGGTGGCAGCGGGCTACGAGTTAGGCGCCGTCAGGCCGTTTGACATGTTTCCGCACACGGGGCATGTCGAAGCCCTGGCAGAATTCGAGCTTCATCCGAGAAAGGTTGCCTAGATGGCTGACGTTCCGATCGACATAGACCACGTGAGCAAACTCGCGCGCTTACCGCTTAGCGCTTCCGAGAAAGAGCGCTTCTCCGGTCAGTTCGCGAGGCTGTTTCAATTCATCACTGAGTTGCAGCAGCTCGACGTGGAGAAGATCACCGCGACCGCGCAGGTCATTCCTCTGCACAACGTGTTTCGCGATGACACCGTCCGTGACAGTTTGGATCATGAAGCTGCGCTGGCCAACGCGCCCGATCGCGAAGGCGATTACTTCAAGACGCCGCGCATCTTAGAATGAATAAATGAAGATCGCGAAAACCGCTCACGAACTTTCGGATGCCATCCGGCGCAAGGAGCTCAGCTCGCGCGAGGCCGTCGAGGCGGCGCTTGACTCTGCCCAGGCGCTAGACCCGTCGTTACGCGCATACATCACGCTTCTGCCCGAGCGCGCTCGCGACCGGGCGAAACAACTGGACGATCGGATCGCCCGCGGCGACTCGGCCGACTCGCTGGGTGCGCTTGCCGGCATACCCGTCGCAGTCAAAGACATCTTTTGCCTTGAAGGCGAGCTGACGACCTGCGGGTCGAGGATTTTGGGCAACTTTCGACCCCCGTATTCGGCCACCGTCGTCAACAAGCTCGAAGCGGCCGGCGCGATCATCATCGGAAAGACGAACATGGATGAGTTCGCCATGGGTTCATCCTGCGAGAATTCCGCTTTTTTCCCAACCCGTAATCCCTATGATGTGACGCGCGTTCCCGGAGGATCTTCAGGCGGCAGCGCCAGCACCGTGGGAGCGGGCAGCGTGCCCATCGCACTTGGGACTGACACCGGCGGCTCCATTCGCGAACCCGCTTCGTTCTGCAACATCGTGGGCGTGAAGCCGACCTATGGCCGGGTATCGCGCTATGGCATGATCGCATTTGCCTCGTCGCTGGATCAGGCGGGCCCTATGACTCGCGACATCCGCGACGCCGCCACCACGCTGCAAGTCATGGCCGGTCATGATGAAATGGATTCGACCAGCGTCGACACGCCGGTGCCGAACTACGCTGCGGCTCTTCGCACCGACCTGGCTGGCGTGCGCATCGGCATCGTGACCGAGTTCGAGGACAGCATCGGGCGTAGCGATGCCGCCATGGCCGGGCTGTACAAGCGGGCGTACGCGGACCTAGAGCGCCTGGGTGCGACTCTCGTGGAGGTCCATCTGCCTCACGCCCAATACGGATTGGCCACCTATTACCTGATCGCGCCGGCGGAGTGCTCGTCCAACCTCGCCCGCTATGACGGCGCGCGCTATGGCTGCCGCGTGAACGAGAGCGGCGACGTTTTCACGATGTTCGAGCACACTCGCGAGGCGGGCTTCGGGGATGAAGTGAAGCGCCGCATTATTTTAGGAACTTACGCGCTCTCCGCCGGCTATTACGATGCGTATTACGTGCGGGCGCAAAAAGTACGCACGCTCATCAAGCGAGATTTTGACAATGCCTTCGCGCAATGCGACGCCATCGCGTGTCCGGCCGTATCGTGTCCGCCTTTCGAACTCGGGGCGAAGACCCAGGATCCGGTGGCTATGTACTTGATGGATTATTTCACCATCCCGATGAGTTTGGCGGGGATTCCGGCGCTCTCCGTTCCGGCGGGCTATGTCAACGAGCTGCCGGTCGGGTTGCAGTTCGCGGCGCCTGCGTTCGAAGAAGCGAGGATGCTCGGCATCGCACATGCCTACGAACAGGCGACCCATCATGCAGACCAGGTCGCACCCAAAGTGCTCGCAGGGGCAGCGCGATGATCGAAACTCGCCTGCAATTCGAAGCGGTCATCGGGCTTGAGGTCCACGTTGAATTGGCGACGCAGAGCAAGATGTTTTGCGGTTGCCGCAACGCCTTTGGCGCGAAGCCGAACACGCTTACATGTCCGGTGTGCCTGGGCATGCCCGGAACGCTGCCTGTGATCAACCGCCGCGCCGTCGAGTATCTGTGCAAGACGGGTTTGGCGCTGGACTGCGCAATCGCGCAATTCTCGAAATTCGACCGCAAGAACTACTTTTATCCCGACATGCCCAAGAACTACCAAATATCGCAGTATGACATGCCACTGACGACCGGCGGAGTGGTGCCGCTAGCCTCGGGCAAGCCCGTGCGGCTCAACCGCATCCATTTGGAAGAAGACACCGGCAAGAATATACACGCCGGCGGCCACATGGCGGCCTCCGAGTACACGCTCATCGATTACAACCGCGCCGGCGTGCCGCTGATGGAGATCGTGAGCGAGCCTGAGATCGCGTCGCCGGAAGAGGCCGAAGAATATCTGGTGGCGTTGAAGGCGGTGCTTTCGTACATCGGTGTTTCCGACGTCAAGATGCATGAGGGTTCACTGCGCTGCGATGCTAACGTTTCGGTGCGCCCGCGCGGCGCGACCGAGCTTGGCACGAAGGCCGAAGTCAAAAATATGAATTCGTTCCGGTCTGTCGTGCGAGCCTTGCGCTTTGAGATCGAGCGCCAGACCGAGCTGCTCGCCCTAGGCGAACGCGTCATCCAGGAGACACGCAACTGGGACGACACGCGCGGGATCACGTATTCAACGCGTTCCAAAGAACAAGCCCACGATTACCGCTATTTTCCGGACCCCGATCTCGTGCCGATGACGATCGACGCGCAGGTCATCGAAGCGTGGCGGACCGAGTTGCCCGAACTGCCACTTGCCAAACGCGACCGGCTCGTGCGCGAGTATGGGCTGAGTGAATATGAGGCGGGCATTCTGAGTGAAGACCGCGCTACGGCCGATTTTTTCGAACAGGCCGCACGCGCCAGCTCCGAAGCCAAACAGGTGGCTAACTGGATGTTGGGTGACATCCGGCGGTTTTTAGAGAAGCATGAGAAGACGCTTGCGACCGCCGCCATAAAACCAGAGCAGCTTGCCGAGCTCATCGCGCTTGTCAAATCCGGACACATCTCAGGCAAAGCCGCAAAAGAAGTTTGCGAGCTGCTCGTAACCGAGGGCGGCGACCCGCGTGCAATTGTGCAAGCGCGAGGGCTAGCGCAGGTTTCCGATAGTGCAGCCGTGTCGCAAATCGTCGACGAGGCCATCGCCGGCAATCAAGAGTCGGTCACCGCTTACAAAGCGGGCAAAGCCAAAGCGCTCGAGTTCATCGTCGGCCAGATCATGAAGGCCAGCCGTGGCAAAGCCAACGTTGACATGGTGCGGGCGCTGCTCAAAGAACGGTTGGGGTGACAACGACTGGCGGCGGTATCGACGAGGCCGCCCTCGCCTCACTGGAGTTTAGCACCGTCATCGATCGCATCGCCCGTCAAAGCACGTGCGCGCCGGGTGCTGCGGCAGTGCGCTCGCTCTTGCCACGCTTGGGTGCGGCGCAGTGGGCACGCGACGAACACGCGCTGGTGGACAGTGCGGTCGCATTTTTTGATAGCGGCGGCAGCATCGGCTTTTCGGGAACAATCGACGTCGTGCCGTTCATTGATGCCGCCGAAAAAGGCGCATCACTCGGTGCTGCCGATCTACGCCACATTTCGGCCGGAGAACGAGCTTTGCGTTCGGCCGTGGGCGCTCTGCGAGCGCAAGGCCAGCCCTCCACCCCGTTGGCATCGCTTGCACTCCAACGCAAGCTCAGCGACGAGCTGATTGCGGACATAGAGCGCCGCATCGAAGAAGATGGCTCGATCAGCGACAGCGCGTCGCCGGCGCTCTCGACGATCCGCCGGCAGCAGCGCACGTTGCACGCGCAAGTGCGCGAGCGCTGCCGCACCATCATCCATAATACAGAGCTATCCAAGATGCTCTCCGAGTCTGTGGTGACCGTGCGGGCAGGGCGCTATGTCGTGCCCGTGAAGAGTGAATTCGCCAGCCAGTTCCCCGGCGTGGTGCACGACCAATCCGCCTCGGGAGCGACGGTGTACGTCGAGCCGCTGGCCTCGGTGGAAGCCAACAATCGCCTGCGCGCACTCGAGGCGGAAGAGCAGCGCGAAATAATTCGCATCCTGGCTGAGCTGTCGAACCACGTCGGCGCCCAAGGCGAAGCGCTGCGCAGCAACGCGGCATTGCTCGCGCGCTTAGACTCCATCGCTGCGCGCGCCCGTTGGGCGCGAACCGTTCAAGCCGGCAGCCCGGATCTCGTGGACGCGCCGAAATTGCGAATAGTTGACGGCCGGCATCCGCTGCTGCGCCATACAGCGGTTCCACTGGATTTCGACATCGGGGAGGGATGGGACGCTGTCGTGGTCTCGGGCCCCAATATGGGCGGCAAAACTGTCGTCTTGAAAACAGTTGGATTATTTTGCCTGTTGGCGTATTCGGGCATCCCGCTGCCCGCTGCAGCCGGCACGACGATCGGGAATTTCCAGTCCATCGATTGCATCATCGGCGACGAGCAATCAATTGCCGAGGATCTCTCTTCGTTCTCCGCACACGTGCGCGCGCTGAAGAGAGCGACCGCTCACGCTGCCTCACACTCGTTGATTTTGGTTGATGAAATCGGCAGCGGCACCGAGCCCGCCGCCGGCGCAGCCCTCGCGCAAGCGTGCATTGAAGCCATGATACGAGCCGGGGCCAAAGTCATTGTGACCACACACTTCACCCAACTCAAGACGTTTGCAGCCGCACACGACCGCGTGCGCAACGCTTCCATGCTGTTCGACCCGCACACCAACGCGCCGACATATCTGTTCGCTATGGGAGTTCCTGGTCAGTCGCTCGCCTTTTCGCTGGCTCGATCCATCGAGCTCGACCCACGCATTGTGACGCGCGCGGAGGCTCTGTTGGGGAGCGACGCGCAAAACCTAGAACGAGCATTTGAGCAACTTGCGGCCGACCGCTCAGAACTGCGGCGCATGCAAACCGAGCTGGCTCAGGCGCGCCAGCAGACGGAGCGGCTCCAAGACAGTCAGCGTAAGAAGATCGCTGCCCTGGAGCAAGAGCGCGAAGCGTTCGAAAAGCGCGCGGCGGCGGCGCTGGAAAAAGCGGTGGACGACTTGAGTCGCGACTTGGCCGCGCGGGCGCAGCAGCGTTCCGACGTCGCCCGCAAACAAGCGGCCAAGCCGCCCGCCCAAAGCGACCGGTTGTTGGCGGAAACCTTAAGCGAAATGCGACGCAGCCTTGGTCTCGAACGCGCGCCGGTGGGTGGCGCACGTCCGACTTTGAACAGCGGCGACAGCGTCTATGTGCGCAGCTTCGATCGTAGCGGTGTCGTGAGCGAGATTTATGGCAGTGATGTCCTCGTCACGATGGGCAATCTAAAAACCCTCGTGCCTATCTCCGAGGTTGAACCGAACGCGGGCAAGAATGCCGAGCGCGTCGCCAAAACGAATGCAGCGGGGTCCGGCTCATCCGAATCCATGTTGGCGGAAGCCACGACTTCGGTCGACGTCAGGGGTATGCGAGTCGATGAGGCGTGGCCGCTTATTGATAAGGCGCTGGATAACGCTGCGCTGACGGGCCTGAACGAACTTCGCGTCGTGCATGGAAAAGGCACGGGCCGTTTGAGCCATGGCTTGCGAGAACGGCTGAGCGGACATCCCCAGGTGGATTCACTCGCCAATGCAGCGGATCGGGAAGGCGGCAGCGGCGTGACTGTGGTGAAATTGAAGTAATTGTGAACGTCCAAGAACAGCTCGACGTGCTTACCGACCAGTGCGTTGACGTGATCACGCGCGATGAGCTGCGCGCCCGGCTGCAAGAAGGCCGGCCGTTGCGGGTAAAACTCGGCATCGATCCATCGGGCCCTATGCTGCATCTTGGGCACGCCGTCGTCCTGCGTAAACTGCGCCAGTTTCAAGATCTCGGGCATGAGGCGATCCTCATCGTCGGCGACTTCACCGCGCAGATCGGCGACCCGACCGGTTTGAGCAACGCACGTGCGCCACGAACGGCCGAACAAATACGCGCCGACATGCAGACGTACAAAGAACAGGCCGCTGCCATCTTGGACATCACGAAAACTCGGCTGCAATATAACAGCGACTGGTTGGCGCGCGTCAGCTTTGCCGATCTCTTGGGTATTGCTTCAAAATTGACAGTAGCCAGAATGCTTGAGCGCGATGATTTCACAAAACGATTTGAATCCAATGCACCCATCGGCTTGCACGAATTCCTCTATCCGGTGACCGTGGCATACGATTCGGTGATGGTCAAGGCGGACGTGGAGCTCGGCGGCACCGAGCAGCTCTTCAACCTCATGCTGGGGAGGCGTCTGCAAGAAGAGTTCAAACAGCCGCCCCAGATCTGCATGACCCTGCCAGTGCTCGAGGGGACTGACGGCGTGCAGCGCATGGGGAAGAGCCTGAACAATTACATCGCCTTGCGCGACGAGCCCGAGCAGATGCTGGGCAAGGTGATGTCGTTGCCGGATACGCTGATCATGCGCTACTGGCAGCTGGCGACCACCGCCAGCAAGGGCGAGCAAGAGAGAATCGAACGGGAAATGCGCGGCGGTACTTTGTCTGCGCGCGACGCCAAACTGCAGCTTGCGCTCGCCGTGGTCGGCCTCTACCATGGTCCCGGCCCTGCACAAGCTGCGCGCGAACACTTTGAGAAGACCGTCGTCCGTAAGGAGCTGCCCGAAACGATGCCCACCCACGTGCTGCAAAAGAACGAGAGAGGTGTGTCCGTCGGAAAGCTGTTGCAGTCGCTTGGCTGGGCCGCTTCAAACCGCGAAGCGCAACGGCTGGTGCAGCAGGGCGCGGTCAAGGTTGACGGCACAAGAATCGAGGATGTGCGCCACGTCGAGGAGTCTTGGAACGGAAGGGTGTTGCAGAAGGGCAACCATCAATTCGTTCGTATCAGCCAGGAATCGTGAACTCGTCGAGGCCGCGGTAAGAAGCTCCCAGAGAGTTATTCCTGCGACGCTTCTTTAGCCTCGCCGGCTGCATCGAGGACATCGCGAATCTCTTGGGATGAGAAGTAATAGCGTTGGCCGCAGAAATCACACGTCGCTTCGGTATCGTTGTCGGCGGCGGCCATCGCTTCCAACTCTTGCGAACCCAACCCGATCAGCGCTCTCACGACACGGTTGCGATTGCACGAGCAGCTGAATGCGGCAGGCTGCACATGAGTGATGCGAGGCTCGAGCGCGTGGCCGACTTGAGCGACGATGTCTTCCGGAGAAAGCCCGCGGCGAATAAGCGAGCTCACCTGCGGTAAACTTCGCGAATTTTTCTCGAGGAGCTCGATCGTCTTTTCATCCGCGCCGGGGAGCAACTGCGCGATAAAGCCGCCTGCCGCGAGCACACCCTGTGGATTTGCCAGGACGCCGACCGCCACGACGGTCGGTACTTGTTCGGAGTGCGCGAAGAAATGAGCGAGATCGTCGCCGATCTCTCCGGTCGCGAGCGGCACGGCGCTCGTGTACGGTACGCCGGTATCGAAGGTGCGCGTCACGTGCAAAAAACCGTCGCCCACGATCCCGCTGACGTCGAACTTACCGCTTGCGTTGAGAGGCAGTTCGGCACGCGGACGCATGGGGTATCCGCGCACGCGGCCGCCGGCCACGACGTCTGCGACCAGCGCGCCGACGGGTCCCTTGCCCTGGACCTGCAGCGTGATACGCTCCTTACCCCGCAGCGAACTACCCATGAGGAGAGCGCCCGTCAGCAGGCGGCCCAAGGCGGCGGTCACGGTGGGCGAAGCGCCATGGCGTGCTTGCGCTTCGGTGACGATGCCGGTCGTGCGCGCCGCCACGATGCGGGCGCTGTCTCCTGCCGCAAGTCCGGTCGCGACATAATCCTTGTGCACAGGAGGCGTTTTCAGTAGGCGCAGAACCGTCATCCTGCCTTTAGAACCTAGCCCTTCCGTCACAGTTTTGATGTACGCGCTTGATTAAGGGAACCATTGCCGGGACCCAAGAAGAGCGGCCCGCCGATGGCGGGCGGCGTGCGACGATGAATGCTCCGGCGAAGAAGTCAATTGCGGTATTGCACGGACCGAACCTCAACGCGTTAGGTTCGCGCGAAACCGGGGTGTATGGAACGACGACGCTCGAGCAGATCAACGCAGCGTTACGAGAACTTGCGTCTTCGCTGCACAGCGAGATCGACATTCACCAACATTCCTCGGAAGGCGAGCTCATCGACGCGATTCACGCCGCTGCGCAGCGCGGCAGCGCGATCGTGATAAATCCCGGCGCGTACACACATTACTCGTATGCATTGCGAGACGCGCTGGCGGCCGTCACGGTCCCCAAGATTGAAGTACATCTGAGCAACATCTACGCGCGTGAATCTTTTCGCCGGCGCTCGGTTATCGCGCCGGTCGTCCACGGCAGCATTTCCGGTTTTGGAGCGCAGTCGTACCTGCTTGCACTGCGCGCGGCGGCGGCAATGCTCGATGAAATAAGGGATTGAGCCACGAAACCGGAAGGAATCGCAAAAGCAGCCGCTAAGAGGTTGACCGGAGCAAACAATCGTCGCGCGAACGCTCCTCAATTGAGCGCGCGAGATTCGTGCGTTGTATTTGCAAAAGCAATAGAGAGGTGACCGATGACCAAGGCCGAGCTGATCGAAGAAATTGCGAACAAAACTGAGCTGAAGCGCCGCGACGTTAGCGACATCGTCGACAATTTGCTTGAGTCCATCAAGGCAGCACTACAGAAGGGCGACAAGGTGCAGCTCATTCCTTTTGGCAGCTTCGAGACTCGGAAACGCAAAGCGCGTGAGGGCCGCAATCCCAAGACCGGCGAGAAGCTGATGATTTCCGCTCGCACCGTGCCTGCGTTTCACCCAGGGAAAGATCTCCGCGACGCCGTCCAAAAACCCGCGGCAAAGAAGAAGTAAACAGACAACCGCCTTCATAGCAATGGCCTCCTCGCCGACGCCCTGCCGGGCTGACTGAGGAGGCTTTTATCTTGGATTCAGCGCTTGATGTAGGGCCCATTCGCTCGGACGAAATGGTCGCCGCGGTCAGCATTTTCCTCACTGCCTTTCGCGATAATGTACGCTTGGTTTACGGCGACCAGCCGAAGCCCGACGCCATGCTGGACGTGTGGTCGTTCGCCCGCGAGACGGAACCCGGCGGCTTCCTGGCAGCGCGCGATGCGTCGGGGATCGTCGGCTATGCGCTCTTTACGAGCTCCGTCCGCCAACTACGGCGGCGCGCCTTGTTTCGCGCCCGCCCGATGGTATGGGCGCTCGGTGCGCTGAGCGGACGCTATGGCGTGCGCTGGCTGCAAGTCGCCAGGCTTTTTTGGAATAAAGTCTTGTTCGTGGGTGGGTCTGGCCGCTTCCGGACAAAAGGAGATGCACAGCTTCTGAATATTGCGGTGGACACGCGCGCTCGTGGTAAGGGCGTGGCGAAGGCGCTGACGCGCGCCGGGCTCTCGTACCTCGCCGTCCGTGCTGTGGAAGAAGTCCGTTTAGAAGTACTCAAGGACAACGCTCCGGCGATCAAAGTTTACGAAGATACGGGTTTCGTGCAGAAAGGACGCATGCGCAACATCTACGGCGACTGGCTGGTGATGACGGCCGACCCGAGGAACGTTCGCGCCTGAAGTAATTGCGAATCATCACGCTCAACGTCAACGGTATCCGCTCCGCTGCGCGCAAAGGTTTTTACGCGTGGATGGAACACGAGGACGCCGACATCGTGTGCCTGCAAGAAACAAAGGCGCAAGAGCATCAGCTGCCGCTCGAGGCAGCCGCTGTCGCGCACTATACGGGCGTGTTTTTTGATGCGGACCGAAAAGGCTACAGTGGCGTCGCCATCTATGCCAAGCGCAAACCGGACGCGATCGTGCGTGGCTTTGGCTGGCCCGAATTCGATCGCGAGGCTCGCTACCTGCAATTTGATTACGGCCGGCTTAGCATTGCCTCGCTGTATGTCGTGTCGGGCGCCATGGGAGCGGCGCGCCAGGCGGTGAAAGAGGAATTTCTCGACAAACTGCAGCCGCAACTGGAGCGAATGCGCCAGGACGGCCGCACGTATATCGTGTGCGGCGATTACAATATTGCGCATCGCGAGATTGACGTTTACAATCCGGTTCGCTGCTCTCATATCTCCGGTTTTTTCCCACGGGAGCGTGCCTGGATGGATCGCGTTCAAAACGAACTGGGCTGGGTTGATGCATTTCGCACGGCCAACCTCAACGCCGGAGAGTTCACCTGGTGGTCGAACTTTCAAAAGGCCTTCGAACACAACCGCGGCTGGCGTCTCGACTACCATCTGGTGACGCCCGATGTCAGGCCGACTGTCCGCGCTGCACGCATCTATAAAGAGACACGCTTTTCCGATCATGCCCCGGTGATAATCGACTACGCGCTGGATTTGAGTTCGTAAATTTCGTTAGTTTGAAGACGCAAACCGGATAGCGCTAAGGGCGGCTGTCCGCTATGCTTACGGCATGATCACCGCAATAAAAACCCCCACGATCATCTGCATGCCGACCACCATCGCGCGCAAGATCAGACACACGCTCCAGGATGACTTCGGTAACCGCTTGGCCGCGCAGGTTGACGACGGCGGTGCGCCATGCCGCCACTGCTTGCGCATCGCGTGCGCCGGCGAAGAAGTGATTCTCTTTTCCTACAGACCTTTTGAGCGAACGGGACTTTATCAAGAAGTCGGGCCGGTTTTTGTTCACGCACACGAATGCCCGGCTTATCCTAGCGACGGAGGCTTTCCGCCGGTTTTCAAAGACCGTCCGCTTATACTCCGGCCGTACGATGCTCACGATGCCATCTGCGCGTCACAGGCCTATGCCAACGCAGGAGAAGCAGAGGCGACAGCACGCCGTCTTTTGGAGGACCCGACCGTGGCCTACGTACACGCCCGCGGCGTGCCACGCGGCTGTTATATGTTTCGAATCGAAAGAACGCGTGACGAATGAGGGGGGGGCGATGACCCGAGAGCAGTGACGGCAAAAGCATGACGCGAGAGCAGTGATGGCAAAAGCATGACGCGAGAGCCGGGCAGGAGTTAACGGCAAGCTGACGGCAGTACGGTGCGGCGGAGATGTAAGAGCCTTGTATAAGCCGGTCCGGTACTTGTTGTTCGGCATTGCGCTGATTTCGGTTATCGGTGGCCTCGCACTACTGTTTTTCACCTGGCTGTTCGTCGGCCTTCAGGCATTTGCCGTGCAGGGCGTGCCTGGGATCGTCGTCGTCGCGCTACTCAAAGTTTTTGGAGTGTTCGCGTTAATGGTCGCATACTTGTCGTATGTGGCTGCACGCGATCCTGTGCGCTACGTAGCGATTATAAACAGCTTAGCATTTCTCTTGATTGCGGCGGCTGCGATCGACTTATACATGTTTCTCGTATACCGCGCGTCGCCGTTTTATCCGAGCCAACTCGTTATTGCTCGCAGCGCAATCCGGCTGATTTTAGCGCTCCTACTTTTGCTGTGGCGCCCGCGCGCAGCGATAAGCGCTTAAGCACGCGGGAGTTGGCCCGTGGATGCGCCGGCTTACAACTTCGCGACTCGCTGGCGCTTCGATAACGTTGTAATCAGCGCGGTGGCGGACATACTGGAAGACACCGCTTCGATGCCGCGCTGGTGGCCACAGCTCTTCAAGCAGGTTACTATCATACAGCCGGGTGCTGACCATGCGCTTGGTCAGGTCGCAGACTGCGTTTGCCGGGCGCGCTTGCCGTACAGCTTGCGCTTCACGTACGTCGTGGTAGAAGAGCATTATCCGCGCGGTTCCACGATCAGCTCGACCGGGGACCTCGTAGGAACGGGTATCTGGAGTCTCAGTGAGTCAGACGGCGGCGTGGACGTCGAGTACGACTGGCGAGTATCTCTTCGAAAACCGTTGCTGCGGCTGATCTCACCGCTCGTGCGACGGCTGCTCGTTTCCAACCACACCTGGGCTATGCGCCACGGAGGCGAGGGTCTGCGGCGCGAACTGCAACGACGACGGGATGAAGCGTTGCTCGGCTCAAGTAGACGACCCAAGACGTAGAGCAGTTTGCGTGGGTATAGTCGAAGTATCGCGACTGTCGCTTTAGAAAGCGCTCGCGCGGTTTGCCGCGAGAGAAAGGACAAGTCGGAGATGCCGGCGCGTGAATCTAAAGACATAGCACAGCTCGTTGTGACCGGCTCGTCAGCAGGCGGCATTGAGGCGTTGTCGGCGCTCGTGCATTCGTTGCCAAAAGACTTTGCCGCACCTATTGTCACTGCGCAACATCTTGATCCGACCGCCCATTCCGTGCTCGGCGACATCCTGTCGAAGCAAACCACCCTTCCCGTCAGGGTGGTCATAGCGTCCGAGAAGCTCGTGGCTGGCACCGTGTACGTTGTCCCCAACAACAGAAATGTAAGGATTGTCGACCACACGGTCATCGTCGAGGAAGGCGGGGAAGGCATCCAACCTTCGGTCGACTTGCTCTTCATGACGGCGGCTGAGGCATTTCAGGAAGGCGTGATCGCCGTCGTCCTCAGCGGTATGGGATCGGATGGCGCAGTCGGGGCGCGCGCGGTCAAGCGCAACGGCGGTATGGTCATCATACAAGATCCCAAGACTGCCAAGTTCCCTTCCATGCCGCAATCCTTGCCGCCGACATCGGTGGATATCGTCGCGCGTTTGGAGGCCATCGGGCCTCTGCTCCACGATATTCTTAAAGGCACGTACTTGCCCTCAGAACCAGCCGAACGAAATCTGTTGCGCACGCTGCTCGCGCAGATCCGCGACGACATTGGGCTGGATTTCTCCAACTACAAGACGCCCACAATCGTGAGACGCGTATCGCGCCTGATGGCTGCGACCGGCTGCCAGTCGCTCGCCCAGTACATCGATTTTCTGAAAGCGCACCCGGACGAATACCAGCGCCTGATCAGCACTTTCCTCATCAAAGTAACGGAGTTTTTCCGCGATCCCGAGCTTTTTGAAGCTTTGGGCAAGCAAGTATTGCCCAAGCTGATCGAAGAGGCAGTCAAGGGCAAAAAAGAACTGCGGATATGGTCCGCTGGTTGCGCGACCGGCGAAGAAGCCTACTCGCTTGCCATCACGATCTCGGAAGCTATGGCTCGACACAAGGACGAACTCGACGTCCGTATTTTTGCGACCGACTTGGACAACAATGCCGTTTCGTTCGCGCGCCGCGGCATCTATGCGGCTGACGCGCTGAAAGACGTCCCGCCTGACCTGTTAGCGAAGTATTTCGTCCGCAATGACGGCGCATTTGAAGTGAGCAAACGCATACGCTCGATGACGGTCTTCGGGCAGCACGATTTAGCGCAGCGGGCTCCCTTCCCGCGCATCGATCTGGCGCTCTGTCGCAACGTACTTATTTACTTCACCAAGGAGCTGCAGCACCGAGCCCTGCAACTCTTCGCCTATTCCGTGCGCGGCGACGGTTATCTCGCTTTAGGTAAGTCGGAATCAACGACGCCGTTACCGCACTATTTTGAAATCGTCGATCCCAAAACCAAGATCTACCGCCGCCGCGGCGATCGCCCGAGCGTTCATCTTACGGATGTTCAACAAACCTTTGTGGCGGCGGAAAAACGGCACGTCTCGCCGCCTCCGCCGCTGCGGCCGCAGGTTGAGCGGCGCGTCCACGCTGCTCCCAACGAACAAATCGGCTCGATGCTCATGCACTCGCCTATTGGCATCGTCATGGTAGACCGGCATTACGATATTCAGCTCATCAATAGTGCGGCGCGCGATCTGCTCAATATTCGCGGCATCGCTGTGGGTGACGATTTAGTGCACTTGGTGGAGACCATTCCCTCGCATGAATTGCGCGGAGCCATCGATGCGGCTTTTCGCATGGAGACCTCCGAGTCAATGCACCAGGAGCTGCGCATTGCGGACACAACATCGGGAGAGCAGCGCTTTTTACAGCTGGTTTGCTACGCCAACTCGCCGAGCGGGACTGCGGTCCTGCTTGTCGCAGATGCGACACATTTCGTCGTACGGAGGCTCGAGACCGAACGCGAACTGAGCGAAAGGCGAGATCAGATGGAGCAGCTCGAGCACCGGCATGAACTATTGCAACGCGATCACGCGCAGCTCTTGGCAGCAAACAAAGAGATGATGGACGCGAACACTATTTTGCGGGAAGATAACGCGCGATTGCTGGAAAGCGTCGAAGAGTCCGAGTCTTCGACGGAAGAGATCGAAACGCTTAATGAGGAGATGCAAGCAACTAACGAGGAGTTGGAAACGCTCAATGAAGAGCTGCAAGCGACGGTTGAGGAGCTCAAGACCACTAATGATGAGTTAGAGGCGCGCACGCGCGAGCTACAGTTCGCGCTGACATCACAAGAGGGAAAAAGTGTGGGTGTAGATTCCGAGCGCGCCGGATTAGATAAGGTGCTCAACGCGCTCAACGTTCCGCTGATCATTATCGACGGAAAAGGGAGCATCATTTTTCAAAACGGGACGTACAAGACGTCAGGTCCCAAGCGCGCGGAAGACCTCAGTTTTACTTCGCACGAGCACAAGAATGTTTCGCTCGGGGATTTTGTGCGGCTTGCGCATAAAAAGAATGGGGAATGGTTCGTTCCGGGATCTGACGGTGCGCGCAAGAAACGTTTCAGGGTGAGCGCTCAACCTATAGGCATCGGCCAGGGGAAAACAGCGACGCTGCTTACGTTCCTGGAAACCGATCCAGCCAAGGACTAAAGTAAAAAACGAACAGAACAGGCACAAGCGGCCAGGCGGTCGCCGAAGGCCTGGGCTTTTGAGCGGGCGAAATATACTTTCGCTATGGCCTCGAATACCGACCGCAGTTTTCGCGCATTTCCAAGATTGCCTGTAGAAGCACTTTCCAATTCGTCGCTTCATCTGCAGCGGCGGTTGCAGCAGGCGATCAATGGACTCTACGGGCCGCTGCCTCAAGGCTGGGAGTCTGTGTTTAGCAAGGCGATCAATACGCTGGCGGATCTCCAAACCTGCTTGCAAGCTGCGGCGCAGGCCGGTATCGACAATAACCGTGCTGATGCGCCGACTTCCAACAACGTGAATATCGTTCACCTAACCGTGCGCGAACGGGAAATTTTGCGGATGGTGTGTGAGGGCTATAAGAATAATGATATCGCCCTCGAACTCAACTTTGGAGTAGGAACGATCAAGGCCCACGTTCGCGATATTTTAGAAAAGCTTGGCGCCACGGACCGCACGGAAGCCGCGGTCATTGCCGTGAAAAAGGGCCTCATCTAACCGCATTGCCGGTAAGAGGTTGCCGCTCGTGGTTAAGTATCCGAGCGCCGATTAACCTTGCTACGCCGCTTTAGCTTGCTGCCCTTATGTATTAATGCTTGTTGGCAATTGCCTAAACTGATACAATCAAACACGCATGAAAGAGATGCGTCACGATTACGAGACCCAGATTCGAAGCATAGCAACAGCTCGTAACGATGTCGCCGATTTTGCGCGTGCCTGTGGCTTTTGCGAAAATGAAGTAGCAGATATCCGGCTGGCGGCCGGTGAGGCATGCGTGAACTGTGTCGAGCACGCCCGTCCTTCCCGGGGAACCTTCACCGTTTCGTGTGGTTATGAAGAAGAGATCTTGTCGGTGAGCGTTGCGGGCTTCAGCGGGGGGCTAGCAGCGCGCGACGATCGAGCATCTCAGAACCTGGCTCCGAAACCGCGGGGCGGTCTCGGCCTCATGTTGATCCGAGCGCTTATGGATGAGTCCGAGCTTGAAATACGGCACGATAGCGGACCGACGATGACAATGCGCAAGCTCCGTTCGCCGCACGGCGGCGCCTCTAGTCTGGGCGAAGCTTAGTCGCCGCAGAGGGATTGTTTCAATAACAGCGGGCTGGCTGGCATCCTCGCAGCTTTCAGGCGGCTATCGCGACGCTCACGTTTTATCCGCGAGCATAAGAATGCGCTCTTGCAACACGTGGCGGCGATGAGCGAACATTTTCGGATGCGATTAGCGCGGATGCAGTTCAAGCACAGCTCGCGCTTCCAAACCCAGTGCCGGCGCAATGGTATGCTCGCAACCACGGAGGAAACCACGTTGCTGCTGTTGCCCGCTCTCAACATCGACCGAAAAACTGCCCAGCGCGGGCTAGACATACTCGAGCGGTCAGCCTAAAACTCTGCGGCTTGAGGGGGAGCGGGCTAGGTCCGCAAAGCCGAACAGCCGAACATTTTAAGCTGATGCCACTGCCTCGTAGAACCGAGCAAAAAAAAGCCGACCATGCCGCGCCACTGCCTACCGGCACGGTGACTTTCCTATTCTCCGACATCGAAGGCAGCACGCAGCGCTGGGAAAACCAGCGCGACTCCATGCAAGCCGCGGTCCAGCGACACGAGCTGCTGATGCGGCATTCGTTCGAGCAGCACGGTGGCTACATTTTCAAAGCGCTCGGCGATGGGCTGTGCTGCGCGTTCGGCACAGCGCCAAGCGCTGTACGTGCTGCGCTCGATGCTCAAGTCGCGCTCGACCGCGAGGATTTCTCGGCGCTCGAGGGCGGCTTGCGAGTTCGAATGGCACTGCATACCGGCTACAGCGAGGAACGCGACGCGGACTATCTTGGTCCCACAGTCAATCGGGTGGCAAGGCTGATGTCGATCGGTCACGGTTCCCAGGTGCTCTTATCGGGCGTGACCTACGACCTCGTGCGCGATACCGCGCTCACGGGTGTGACGTTCACCGACCTCGGTTTGCACCGACTCAAAGACCTGGCGCAGCCCGAGCGTGTCTGGCAAGCAACGGTCACTGGTTCGCCCAGTGATTTTCCCCCGCTCAAGTCACTCGACGTGTTACCCAACAATCTGCCGTTGCAGGTCACGACCTTCCATGGCCGCGAGCACGACCTCGAGGAATTGAAGGGCCATCTGAGCGAGCACCGCTTGGTCACGCTTTTTGGTGCAGGCGGCGTCGGCAAAAGCCGGCTCGCCGTGCAAGTAGGCGCTGAACTTCTCGATAGCTTTTCGGACGGCGTGTGGATCGCAGACCTCGCACCTATAACCGATTCGCAATTGGTCGCGAGCGTGATAGCCGGCGCGCTGGGTGCGAGTCAAGCCGACGGGCGCCCGGTGGAATCGTCGATATCGCACTGGCTGAGGGCCAAGCAATTGCTCCTCATCCTCGACAATTGCGAGCACGTACTGGAAACCGCCGCGCAGCTTGCTGACGCGATCCATTGCAATTGTCCCCAAGTCCGCATTCTGGCCACCTCACGCTCGGTGTTGGGCGTCAGCGGAGAAAAAGTGTTACGGGTCGCTTCGCTCGCAGTGCCCAACACCACGTCCAATCTCACGCCGCTGGCCGCGATGCAGTTTGGAGCCATCGCCCTGTTCGTCGACCGCGCATCTCTGGTCGATCAAGCCTTTGCACTCTCTGTTGAGAACGCAATCACGGTAGCAGACATATGCCGTCGCCTCGATGGAATTCCACTTGCCATCGAACTTGCAGCCGCGCGCGTCAACGTACTAAGCGTTTCCAACCTCTCGAAGCGGCTCAATGAACGCTTCAAGATCCTTACCGGCGGCAGCCGGACCGCTCTTCCCCGACAAAAGACCCTCGCCGCACTCATCGATTGGAGTTACGATCTGCTCTCGCCGCAAGAGCGAACGCTTTTCAACCGTCTGGCGGTTTTCGCCGGCAGTATCACCTTTGATTCCGCAACTGCCGTGTGCGGCGGGGACGGGATAGACGAAGGAGACGTGCTCGATCTGACGGCATCGCTTGCCGATAAATCGCTGGTCGTCGTCGACACAACCCCGACGCAGGAGCGCTATCGCTTGCTTGAAAGCACGCGTCAGTATGCATGGGAGAAGCTCAAGCTGAGCGGTGAGTGCGAAACCGTCGCTCGCCGCCACGCAGAATACTTCCTCGGAACAGCTCGCGATGCCGAGGCGAACCTGGGCACGATGCCCTTGAGCGAATGGCTCGCACGGCTCGACCTCGAGGTGGAGAATTTGCGCGCAGTCCTGGAGTGGGCATTGAGCAAAGCGCAGGACGTGGCGCTGGGCGGCGCGATCGCCGGCGCCTTGGAGATGTTCTGGTGGCACGGCGGGCTCGAGGCGGAAGGGCGGCGCTGGATCGAGGGCGCACTCGCTCAAATCGACGAGCGTAAGCATGCGGACATCGTGTCACGATTGCGACAGGCACAAGCGGTCATCACTTCGCGCGTGTTGTTCTCCTAGTCCGTGTCTCGTGCGGGTACCTTGAAAAACAGCACTGCGTTCGTCTTAACAGCATTGTTTTTAGCGGGCTGTAGCGGCGCGCGTACCTCACAAACAGTCACGCCGGCGCCGGCTGCTAGTTCGACGATTCTAACGAGGGCGGCGAACCCAAGCCCTGGTATCACGCGCGCACCAAAAGCAGGGCCTGTGAACGTGTACGCCGCCGACGAGTCGACCACGCCGAACAGGGCGGTGTCGGGTATGCCGGAACGCGTGTACGTGCCCAACAACTTGTCCGGCACAGCCGACGTCATCGACCCAGCGACGTATCGGATCGTCGGCCACTTCCGGGTTGGCCGTTCGCCGCAACACATAGCGCCAAGCTGGGACCTGCAACACCTGTACGTGGATAACACCGCGAGCAATACGCTTACGGTGATCGACCCGCGTACGAGTTTGCAAACCGGTACCCTCCCAATCAGCGACCCCTACAACTTGTATTTCACGCCCGACGGCCGCAAAGCGATTGTCGTTGCCGAACGTAATCGGCAGCTGGATTTTCGTGACGTCGACACCTGGGCCCTCATCAAGAGCGTGCCGGTACGGTGGCGGGGCGTCGACCATCTCGACTTCTCGGCCAATGGTTCGTATTTGCTCGCCTCAACGGAGTTCAGCGGCGAAGTCGTACGCATCGATGTGGCCGCGATGGCGATCACGGGCGCATTGAAGGTGGGCGGGCTGCCGGTGGATGTGAAGCTGGCTCCGGACGGCTCTGTCTTTTACGTGGCCAACCAAATGCGAAACGGTGTTTCCGTAGTCGAGCCGCAGCGCATGGTAGAGATTGCGTTCATCCCAACGGGTGCAGGCGCGCATGGCCTTGCTATAAGCCGCGACACAAAACGATTGTATGTCAGCAACCGGCGCGACGGATCGATTTCAGTGATAGACTTCGCAACGAGACGCGTCAGCGCGACCTGGAATGTAGGCGGGAGTCCCGATATGATGCAGGTCTCCCCTGACGGCGGTCAGCTGTGGGTCTCCAATCGATATCACGGGTCTGTGTCCGTGATCGATACCGCGAACGGACGGTTGCTGCACGTCATAAAAGTAGGTGCCGGCCCGCACGGACTCTCGTATTTCCCGCAGCCTGGCCGTTTCAGTCTGGGTCATAACGGCGTTTATCGCTAGAACGATGCGTGCACGTGAGTCCGGTAGGCGTCGGAGAGCTGCTTCCAAGTAACCAACGTGAATTTCTGCTCGCGCAAAAAGCTCTGAAACTCGGGGCTCTTCACCATGTCGAAGTCCCGTTGCCGCCAGGCAGCGCCCCAGTCCGGGTGGCCGCTCGTGGCGCCGCGCATTTCTGGATCGTCGTACGCCAAGTGCACGACGAGCTGGTATATGCCCGGCTTGAGCTGCGAGAGATTTTGCTTGTACCAATGCAACCATTGTTGTTTGGAAATCCCCGGATCCATGGTGATGACGCTGTCCAGCGCAAGCGCATTGGTGGGCGGCGTCACGCCGGGAGGCATTCTGAAGCTGCCATTCTTCACGAGCGCAATCGGCAGGTTGTATGCGTGACCCATGCGCTCGTAAATATCGAACAAGTGTCGCGTGCCCGTCAGCGCGATCATGTGAGAGTCTAAATGCGAGAAGTGCAGGTGCTGTGCACGTGCCTTATCGACTTGAGCGCGTAGTTCAGTCTCGACCTGAGTCATTTTGACGTGCGTGAAGAGTGAAGGATCGTTGAAGAAGTATCCATCCGGGTCGAGCAGACTCGAGACTTTGTCGGTGGAAGCCGTGGGCCCCCAGCGGAAACCAGGCCATTCGCTATTCAAGACCATGTGAATGCCGACGTCTGCCTTGGGATGCGTGCGTGACCACTGCAAGGCTTCCGGATACCATGGTGTGGGCACCATGATGCTTGCGGATGTGATCCAGCCATGCTCGAGTGCTTGTGAAATGGCAAGATTGACCGAATGCGACATACCGAAGTCGTCAGCGTGGATGATGAGCAACCGGGCGTTTGCCGGATAGCCGAGTTTTTCTTGCAGGGTTGGTGCGTGTTGTGCTTGCGCTTGTGACATGAAAATCATCGACGCAATCGCAAGCAGCATAGAGCGCCCGGCCGTCAGAAATGCTCTCATCTCTCCCTTTCTAACAGTTGAACTTCCTACAGTTGAACGAGTGGTCGTATTCGCGGCAGCCGGCGATGGAGCCCTACCGCACGTGGCTTCTTTCGCGACTTCGTTTGACGAGATCGGCGGCGGCTTGCGGCCAGGTTGAAAACGTAAACGTGAAGCCCGCATCGAGCAGACGAGTGGGGAATGACTCTGCGACTCTTTAGAACGAGTTCGCTTTCCGTTCGCATGAATGCCGCTCCGATCTCGAGCAGCCATGCCGGCGCCGGCAACCCGACCCGTGTGCCCCTTCAGTAGACCAGCTTACGGAAGCGGATGTTTGTCAACGAGACGAATCGCAGCGAGCAGCGAAAAGGCGAAAATGGTGAAGACTGCCGCAAGAGCGGCCGTTTCAAAGATATCGTGCAGCATCCATGAGTGCCCCGCAGGGTCGACAACCCGGGAGTTATCTGAAGGCATGAAGTAGGCGAACAAATAGTGTATGCCGAGCAGCGCGTACATAATGATTGGCTGGCCCCAAAAATCAGTTCCAAACAACTGGGGCGGTGCCGTGGGAACCTTCGCCTTGCGCCTAGCATAGGTAGAAAATAGCATAAAGAAGATGAAGACAGTTAGCAGCCAGCCCACGTAGTTCGAAAAAGGAACACCAAAAAATCCGCCGCCGCGCTCCCAGATCCAATAGTGATCAACGGTTGACGCAGCTGGATCCAACATGAAGTCCCAACTGGCCATGATGAACGAGGCTACGGCAGGGACAGCCCAGTGCGCGTACCGGTCGAACGGCCGATTTATCCGAGCGAGCAGCACGAGCGCCACAGTCCACGAGAGATAGCCCGCACCGAAATATGCGCCGCCGATCGTAATCGGAACGAGGAATAGTTTCGGCCCAAGAATCGCGGTGTAATGATAGTGTCCGAACGGAAAGCCCGTGATAATGCTAGTGTTTTCGAAGATATTGCTGGTGATCAAACACACCAATGCAAAGACAGCGATGCCCTTAACGCCGTATAGCGTGCCGCCATGCAATAGCGCAAAGCCGACTAGGAGGAGGGTGTTGACAATGCCGATGAGCCCGGCGGGCACAAGGCTTGGGACGACGCTACTGACGACGTTAAATATAGCGAAGAGCGCTACGATGAGCCAGAGAATGGCTGTGCGCGCTCTAAGCATTCAATTACCTGGAACTGAAGTAGGCGAACACGGCTAGCTGAATCAAGATAAAGCTCAACGGCAAAATGACCCCCGTAATTTTTCGGAGGGCGAGCGCGCGTCCTTCGCGACCCTTCGATTCGAAGATATTGATCGCAGCGATCGATCCGATTGCGGCGATGACGAACAGGAAGCACGTCAGCAGGAAGCCGTCGATATACGTCAGGTAGCTTGTCCGGGGAAGCAAAGCCGTGATGCTCAACGTAAACGCGACGATAATCAAAAGCGTCGTGACCGCCGTACTAAGTAAGTCTTTGGACTTGAATTCAGTCGGAGACAGCCAGAAGCCGATCCACGAAACAACCACGATCAAACATAAGGGAAGAATGAATTTCCAAAAGTATGATTGGGAGCTGCGACGCACTTGGAGCGCAAACTGCAAGCCCTCAGCGGTGTCGTCAACGTAGTGCTCGACGTACGGTTTTATCGTTAAACTCAAAAATTGCCACTGTGCGAGCGCACTGTACGGAGCGCCAGCAAACCGGGAATGTGCCGTATCGGGAACCAGCCGAACGGGGTTGACATCGCGCCCCATCGGTACGATGAAAATCGGCAGTTCTTCAGCGTCAAACGGGAAGCGGCGTAAATCGAGATGTGTGGATAGCGACGCCCGAAAGTTTTGAACTTCGAAGACCTCACCATCTGGACGCACAAAGAGGTCGACTCGCTCCAGACTTGGCGTGCCTATAGCGTTCGCAAAGCCGATGTGTGGCAGCTGTACGAGGCTAGGCGAGATATCGCGATGATCATGATCGCGACCCTGCGATTGATACTTGAGTCTCGGTTCCAACCATGATGTCACCAGCGCGCCCGTCATCTCCCAACGCTCGTGGAGTTCATCGACATCAGCTAGATTGTCGATTCGAATTCCAACGTGCACGGGTTTTAGGGCCGCGGCGGCAGGAAGCGGCACTAGCACTATCAGCGCCGTCATGACGAAGTAGCTAGAAAGGAGGGCTGCTTGTGAGGCTTTCCAGTTCTTCATCAATTATGGACGCGATCACGCCGATGTGCTTACGGTCCAGAACTATATCTTTGCCCTGCGAGGATGGTTACTGTATTCTTAGTGTAGACTTCAAACTTGACATCGGGGCCAACGGTAATGTCTTTGCCCTTTACGAAGTTGTGCGCGAACAGGCCTACCGGGCCGAGAAGGATGGTCCCCGCTACGTTGGCTGTATTGGATGACCCCGTCTTGTTTTTGCCGGTCGTGTTCCTCAAGATTCCCGCCAAAGGGACCTCTTGGCCGTCAGCGGTGTAGATCCACTCGAACTGAATGGAGAGCGAACCCTGCCGCCCGCTTTTGCCGGCTGGTGTCGCGGAAACCACTCGGCCCTGGCCTGGAGCGCCCTTTTTGAAGACGATCCAGCCGCGTACTACGGTCGGCGTGGTGGCAACGATCTGGAATGTCTGCCCCGGTTTTGCGGTCGCTGAAGAAATGGAAGAGACGAGGTGAACCGTGATGATCGTGCCGCCCGGCACCCTAACCGCGGTCGCAGCGTCGGCGCGAACTGCCGGAAGTAGTAAACCACACGCTAAAACGGACGCGATTGCAAAAGTGGTTAGTGGGTGCATGGTTTAGTTTCTCCATACAAAACAAATGAGGTGGTGGACATTTCTTATCGACACGTCGCCGCCCTTGTGAGATACAGTTCTGCTTGGCAATACGGAGTGCAAACAGGATGAATAGTGGAAATGATTCCAACGATATCACAGTGCGCAGCGCTAGCATTAGCAAGGCGAGTGCCGGTGCGTTTGCGTTGGGCGCGTTCGCCTTGGGTGCGCTAGCGATCGGGGCACTCGCTATCGGGTCGCTGGCGCTCGGGGTGGTCGTTATTCGCAGGAGCACGGTTGGCCATGCGCGATTTGGTGAGCTTGAGATCGGAGAACTTTCGGTAAAGTCATTGAGCGTCGAGACACTGACGATTTCTCGTCGTCTCGCGCTACCTGATGGTAGCGAGCATTTGGCTCAGTGAACCTCACGGCGTAGCGCTCGGAGGAGTTCAACATGAACAGCGGACTTCAGCCGCAATTCGTCGTCATAGACGGCCTGCGCATCAGGTATGCGACTTCCACGAAGGTCGCGGGACGGCCCATTCTGCTTACGTGTCCGTGGCCAGAGAGCATAGCCGCGTTTTACCTGATCTGGCCGAAGTTGGCTGACGTGGCTCCTCTCGTAGCTATCGACCTTCCGGGATTCGGGCGGTCGGAAGGACGGCCCGACCTCATGACGCCCCAGTCGATGGGAGATTTTCTGATCAAGGTCGTGTCGAAGTTCGCGCGGGAGTTGTCGATGCAGCGACCGCATGCGATCGGTCCCGACATTGGAACGTCTGCGATGCTGTGCGCCGCGGCGACGCATAAGGATATCTTCAGCAGTCTTATCGTCGGCGCAGGCGCAATGGATGAGAAGCAAGCCAGCGGCGCGCTGAAAGCCATCATCGAAGCACCCGACACGTCGGCATTCGAGGGCGCAGACGGTGGAGAGACGGTCGTCAACAGCGTGCGTGCCTTGCTCCAGAACCCGACCGAGGAAGAGTTGCAGGACTACCGCGAGTCGTATGCCGGAGATCGCTTCGTAAAGTCGATGGCCTACGTGCGAAGCTATTCAAAAACGTTGCCGCCGCTACGCGATACCTTGCCTAGCATACAAACTCCGGTGTTGGTGATATATGGAAGCCACGATCCGCTCGTGCCGCCTGAAAACGCGGCAATCCTCGAACGCTCGCTCCCGCATGTACGGGTCAACCCGCTAGACTGCGGACACTTCGCTTGGGAAGAGAAAGCCGACGAATACGCAGCCGCCGTGCGCTCTTGGATCGAGGGAGGCTACCAAGCAGCGTAGGCGCTGCGCGATCAGTCAGATGAAAGCTAGAGCGAAATTGTCGGCAAGATGCTATTTTTGCAGAACTTGGTGAACGAAGGAGATTGCGATCGACCCTTCGCCGACGGCGGATGCGACGCGCTTTATGCTCCCGCCGCGCACGTCGCCAACCGCGAATACCCCCGGCAAACTGGTTTCAAGCAAGAACGGCTGACGCGCTAGGGGCCAACTGAAGGCGCTCAGATCCTCCGGCGATAGATCGGGACCTGTCTTGATGAAGCCTTTCTCATCAAGCGCGATACAACCGGCCAGCCAGTGTGTATTCGGATCGCCGCCGGTCATGACGAACACGTGTCTGATCGCGTGCTCTTCGCTCGCTCCGGTCTGGTCGTTCTGCCAGGTAATCGATTCGAGGTGATCGCCGCCTCGGAGCGCGACGATTTCTGTGTGCGTTCGCAGTTCGATCGCCGGCGTCTCTTCGATCCTGCGGATCAGATAGCGCGACATACTCTCGGCCAAACCTGCTGACCTGACGAGCATGTGCACCCGCGATGCTGTCTGGGCCAGGAACACAGCAGCCTGCCCGGCAGAGTTACCACCGCCTAAGACGACCACTTCGTCTCCGGTACATAGTTGCGCTTCAACAAAGGTCGCTCCGTAGTAGATGCCGGCGCCCTCGAAGCGAGAGAGGTTCTCTAATCGTGGCCTTCGATACTCGGCTCCGGTAGCGATCACGATGGCACGCGCCGGAATGCGGGCGCCGTTGTCGGCTTCAACGATGTAGGGTTTGCGGTCGCACCGGAGCCGTTTGCCGCTCGCCATCAGCAACTGCGCACCGAACTTTTCCGCCTGGGTGAAGGCTCGAGCCGCGAGCTCTTGCCCCGTGATCCCCGTGGGGAATCCCAAGTAGTTCTCGATGCGAGAGCTTAAGCCGGCCTGACCACCTGGTGAGCTCGTCTCTAGCACGAGAGCGTCGAGCCCCTCTGAAGCACCGTATACGGCCGCTGCGAGCCCAGACGGTCCCGCTCCAACGATGACGAGGTCGCGCATCTGCGTTTGGTCGATAGTCTGGTTAAAGCCAAGGCAGTTCGCGACTTCCTGGTTCGTAGGATTTCGAAGAACAAGTTGACCACGACAGATCACCACGGGTATCTCGCCAGCCTCAATGTGGAAGGTTTCAAGTAGATTCTGTACGTCAGGATCCCGCTCGAGGTCGATGTAGGAGTAGGGGTGGCCGTTGCGCATCAGAAATTCTTTGAGCCGAAGCGTGCCGGCGGAATGCGTGGACCCGACGAGCACGACGTCACCCATACCGGTCGCCACCAGCTCAACCCGGCGGAGAATAAACGCTCGCATCAAGATCTCGCCAAGCTCAGCGTCGGTCTGCAACAACGCCAGCATTTGTTGACGATCGAGCTCGATCACCTCGCCGGACTGGGAGACGCGCAACCGCAAGATGGCGGGGCGACCGGAGAGGGAGTTGACTTCGCCCGTGAACTTGCGGGGGCCGAGAGCGCTGATAAGGGTTTCGGTACGCGCCCACAAGCGGACGATTTGAAGCTCACCGGAGGCAACGACAAAGAAGGGAACAGGGCTGTCTCCCGGTTCGTAGAGCACTTCGTCTGCTTGAATCGCGCGCATCCGCCCGTGTGGGGCAATGCGACGAACCTGTTCCGGCGTTAGCGTCGGAAATACGTGATCGGCGCTAGCGCCGGTTACTGGAAGTCCACTCACGCGACCACGCTTTCTTTCACGCCAGGGAAGGTAAGTTCTCTCAAATTGATTTCTACTCGTCGCTAGCAAAGGTAAAGATTATGGCATCCCCTACAAAGTATCCCCTCCGAGACACCATTACGATTGGCGGTGACCTGACTGTTCGCCGCATGGGCTTCGGAGCTATGCGTATTACGGGGCCCGGCATTTGGGGACCGCCCGCCGATCGCGCCTCTGCAGTGGCCTTAGTTCGCCACGTCGTTGACGCCGGCGTCAATTTTATCGACACGGCGGACTCGTATGGGCCGCACGTGAGCGAAGAGATCATCGCCGAGGCGCTCGCACCTTACGCTGCTGACGTCGTCATCGCGACCAAGGCTGGGTTCGTGCGCCCAGGCCCGGATCAATGGGTGATCGATGCCCGACCCGAGAGATTGCGCGAATGCGCCGAAGGGAGCCTACGCCGCCTCAAGCGCGAGCGCATTGACCTTTTCCAATTGCATCGGATCGACCCGCGGGTTCCCATGGAAGACTCACTAGGGGCGCTGACGGACCTGCAGCGAGAGGGTAAGATTCGGCACATCGGCCTCTCGCAGACTTCGGTCGAGGAATACGAAAGGGCGAAGAAGACTTCGGCCATTGTCTCGGTGCAGAATCGCTACAACGTCGACGATCGCTCTTCCGAGGACGTACTGGAGGCGTGCGAACGCGGCAGAACAGCTTTTCTGCCCTGGTTTCCGTTGGGCGGCACCGGCTCACCAAAGCATGCAGCGCTGAACCGGATCGCTGCAGCACATGGAGCGAAGCCAACCCAGGTGGCGCTGGCATGGCTACTTGCACGGTCTCGCGCGATTTTGCCCATCCCCGGCACGTCGTCAACTGCTCACTTCGACGAGAACTTGAGGGCCGAAGAACTCACCCTTACTGCCGCCGAGTTGGAAGAATTGAGCTCATAGAAAAAAAGAAACCACCCCGTAGATCGAGTTGTGCGAATTTCGCGGTTAGTAACGGACTACGATGATACGGTTGGCGACGAAGCTGGCTCCCGACCAATACCCGGCTACATTGACCACCATGTTGGGTTGCAGGGTGATACCTCTTGGTTTGATGATGGTTCCGTCGTGGAGATTCACGGAGTAAAGCTCGTCGTGTATGCGAATGTTCATGTGATATGGCACCGAAGCGGTCACGACGCCTTGCATCGCATACGCACCGGCAAAGCGCGCATCGGGATCGTATGACACTTCAGCCGGTACAGGGCGATAGATGTAAACTGGTGCGGGGCGATAGCGGTAGATAAAGATTCGATCGTCGGCTTTTGCTTGGGCGGCCAAACTCGCGACGAGACTCAAAAACAGGACCAGCGCGAAAAACTTGCGTGACATCTCAGGACCCTCCCTCGAGCGTTCCCCCCGTGCCTAATATACTCGCGCGGCAGCGAGGATATATGAACGCAAGGTTTGCTTTAGATGAGGAATCTCTGAGAGTCTTACTTTTTCGGGAGCTCGCGGCCGAAGTATACGTCCGCTGAGACGAGCTTATCACCCCGGAACCGCAAGAACTCTGTATTTCGAGCACCTGTGCCCTCAAAACGCTCGAGTTCGTACATCACGAAAGCTTCATCGCCCTGAACGAAGAGTTTCTCGATGCGAATCGCTTTGGTGGTTGTGCTATTAGGCCAGCAGCGTTCAAAGTATGTGGCGCGGTCAATATGGTCGTCGTAAGGACTGGTAAACGTAAAATCGGGCGAAATCAGATTTTCTAGGAGTTGCCTGTCTTTGGTCTCATAAGCAGCATAAGCTTCACGAGCGAGTTTAGCGATATCCTCAGAACCCACGGTGCACCTTACCTTCCTCTGCAAATGTCGCTTCCGTAATATAAAAAGCTCGGCTTCCAGCCGGGCTCGCTTGGGCGTTAGACGGATATTTGGCGGAGCGTTAACCCTTTCGCCTATCCGCGAGCACTCCCAACGCCACGCCGAAGGCAGTACCCAGGGCGAGTCCCTGTGCGACGTGATGAGAGCCCGCGCCGATCGCTACGCCTACTGCAGCGCCGAGCGCGATGAATACGCCGAGCCGGGACGAATTCCGCATGGGTGACTGTTTCACAATCTGGCGCAAAAGCTCTTGCAGCGGGAGTAATCGCTGGCTACTCTCCGAGAGTCCACGTTCGAATGTGGGTTTGGAACTGAATCCATTGATCACTGTTACCTGATCCCATGCAAGAAATTGTCGAGTGCGTCGTTATGATGACGGCGGCGGCCTGGGTATCAGTTTGGACCCTAGTTCTTTCGGAATAAAACATTGTGAGGCAGGCGAGATTTGTTACTCAGGACGCCAACTCTTTCAGCAGTGACGATTGAGTTGGCGTGCGTGATGAGTGCAGAGGTTGGGGGCGGGATGGTCCGGCGCAGATCTGTCAAATCGCGCGCCGCGGGTTCGATTCTCGCCGCCTCCAGCCTCCGTCTAGGACGGAGGGGAGCAGCGGCCCAGGTCTGACGCTGCTCCCTGTTGCAATCGCAATGAGGACGTCGTATAATATCGAGTGACAGATCTGCGTCGGACCGGCACCGCCGGTCTTTTTCTTTTTAGGCCGTGAAAGCACGGTCGAGAGAAGCTAGCAGCGAATTACCCGCATACAGCGTAGATAATTCACCGGCGAAAAGTAACAATAGCGATCTGCTGCTCGCTCGCGTTGACGTAGGTACACATTTGAAGAAACGTGATTTGACCAAAAGCGGCAGACGGTTTTAGTGCCACCCCCATTGGCCGCTTTGTTTGTGTGCTGCAAAGTACTTGAGAAGGTTACCGAAATCTGGATCCCACTCAACTGTCAACGGTTGCCAATCCGGAAAGGCCGCGGGAATCGCAAGGTTATTGATAAGCCAGACCGCACCACTGCAGCCGAATCCCTTTACACCGCCTGAACAATACTTCGAAAGGGGAAAGCCTGTGCCGGTGTCGGCAACCATTCCCGGCGCTTGTGCCACCATAAACGCATCTGAAGAGCGGTTCGAAGAACCTGCGCCGACAACCCGAAGCTCTATCACCGCTGTCGAGCCGAGGTAGCCATCGGTGAGGATACGCTCGTATACATTGTTGCCCACAACGCTCCAGGGTGGATCGCCGACATTCTGATCACTTGGCTCGCCGCCTGGTGGCGCTAGCGCAGCGCGCATGGCATCGAAATTATCTGCGTCCGCAATGATCTGGTCGTGAATGCTTCGCATATCCAGAATTGTCTTACCGGCGTCTCCCATACTCGCAAGTGACGAATCGAACGACGGCAGGTTTGGAACCGTCTGCGAAATCTTACCCCATTGGTTGCGTACTTGGTCAGGAAAGCTGTCCATGATGCGGTTCTTGTAGTCAGGAATCAACTCGTCAACGAGCTGTCGTGGTCGGGCTGGGAATTCCGTGTACCGCATACCTGCCTGAAGCGCCCACAAGAGCGTTTGAACGTCGCTGAATGAGATATCTTTACCGGAGGAGCGGGAATACACGGCGGCCAGTATGTCCGCGCGCGAACCCCGCAGCGGCGCCAAGAGCCAAAGTCCGCGGTGGCCGGCATATCCGCGATGTATGTTGCCGCTATACCAACTGGTGCAAAAAACAGTCGCGGCGAGCGCATAATCCCCCGGCGGCAGCCTCACAATGCCGGTCGTCGAGTGTGCCAATTGCGTGAGAAGCGAGGCTCGGATCAGCTCGAGCTGCGTCTTGTCGTGAATCGGTACAAACGGCTTACCTGGCAAGGTGGCGGCCGTGGGATACGTCGATTTCCAGTCTCGAGTGATCGGTTGATTAGCATCAACCCACGGAGTAAGTTGTCGCGCTGCAACCTTGATCGCGATTTGCTGCGGGCTGATTCCCGGAACGCCGGGGATCGGCAAACCCTGCGTAACTAAGGAATGCGAAAAGAAGGCAACGATAGCAAAAAAGAATGTGATTAAGGTGATCCGTAAAGCTTTCATGGGTGAAAGGTCTTGTCTCCGTCTATGGGTCGATAAAGTTCAACGCGGAAGACATACCACCTCGATTGAGCGGTTGCTAGCCAGGGTCGGGCCGTATCTATGGAGACATCTGCGAGCGGGGCATGCCTAAGGAATCTCAACTCCCTTCCTCATCCCACCGGCTGTGACTTTCAATTTTGAGAGTGTAGCGAATCGATCAGAAGGACGATTTTTCCGGCAACGTCTGCTATCGTGGACCAATCGCCCGCATTTAGGGAACCAAGGCGTGATCGCAACTGCGCGAGGCCGATGATTCCGGAGCCGCGTGGCAATTAGCATATGTTCCAATCGCTTTTCTTGCAATCTGCCGTTCGTCTCAGCTCACCGCTCTGGCAACAAGTAGGCACTTTTGGGCGCCTTCAGCGTCAGGTTTCGAGCGTAAGGGCGCGAACAAGTTTGCACGGTGCGCTCATGCACCGATCCTTTGTCTTGTGAACAGCGTAGGTGCGGTTCGATGATAGCCAAGACGCTCGGATCCACCCTTTTGTCGCTCCTTATCGGGGCAGCGGTCGTCGGCCCTGCGAAAGTCGTCGCGACGGTTCCGGTTGGCCATTACCCAACTTCTGTGGCGGTCAACGCTTCGACCCACAAAGTCTATATTTCGTGTTTTGGCCGGAGAAATCAAGGCAACGGTAACGTCACCGTCATCGACGAGCTCACGGGAAACGCCACGACGGTCTTGGATCCGAATGCGAACGGTCCGTACGACCTCGCGTTAAACCCGGTGACGAACAAGATTTACGTGCCAAATCTCAAAAGCAGCAATGTCAGCGTTATCGACGGTACAACCCACGCAGTAACGACGATAAAGGATCCCAATGCGTCCGGATCAGTTGCGATCGCGGTAAATACTCGCACCAATAAGATATACGTCGCGAACCACTCGACATCGAACGTGTCCGTGATCGACGGTGCGACAAACAGGGTGACGGCGACGCTCCGAGACCCTAACGCGCAGTTACCTGATGCGATTGCCGTCAATGAAGCAACGAATAAGATCTACGTAGCCAACTCGTACTCACGCAACGTCACCGTCATCGATGGGGCGACGAACGCAATAAGCACGATTGGCCCGTTTCCGAGCGGCAGCCAGCCGAATGCCGTGGCTGTCAATCCACTGACGAACAGGATCTACGTCGCGGACATCGGTGCAAATCTGATCGAAGTCATCGACGGTGCTTCAAACTCTTATATAACTGTCAGAGGCGGTGATCAACCCGTTGCAGTAGCGATCAATACCAAAACCAATCGTATTTACGTCGCCAACTACGGCCACGATCAGGCAGGGAGCGTCACCGTGTTGGACGGCCTGTCAAATCTAACAAGAACCATCACCGACCCAAATGCCGTTGGGCCGTTCAGCATCGCTGTCGACGAGCAAGCGAATCGAATCTACGTCGCCAACGCAGACTTCATCCGCAATACGGCAAGCATCATCGATGGCAACACCAATGCGATCAGCGCAATCCATTTGCCCAACGCCAAGTGGCCCTACGCCGTTGATGTCGACCCGGGTTTGAATCGCGCGTATGTTGCCGACTCTCAGAGCGACAATGTGTCAATAGTCGATGGGGCAAGCCATTGATCCATCACGCTCTTTGAAGCGCCAACAAAAGCTCAAGCGGTCTAACGATGACAACGAGGCAACTCGAATATTTCGGGGTTGCTGATCCAGCCTTTGATGACCCTAAAACCAACCGGCTGCGTTGGTTAGGGAGTCAATCTGAACACCGCACCGTAAATCTTCGGCGACACTGACGGGCGGTTTACGCATGCCGAGATCGTCGACGATAAGCAGCGGGATCTCGGCGAGCGTGTGCATGCAGTCATGTCGCGTGCCGGAGAGCGTTGCAAGTGCAATCTCCTCGAAGAGCAGGTGCGCTTTGCGGTAGAGGACGCCGAAGCCGGCATTACCAGCATTAGTACCTGATCTCAAGGAGTCTGCGGAGAAGATGGATGCGTTATCAAATGGTATTGGCGACACGCGAGAGGTGGAAGGGGCCTAAAACAGCCCGTCAGGCCAAATGTGCAAAAATTTGCGGCTTATGCCGTTACATCAACTCGCTGGCAGTGTGGCCAGCCCCGAACTATCGCCGCCCGCCAGACAGGCTGCTGGCCGCGCTTGAAAAACAACGGTGGTGCCTTACATTCCAGAATATTGAGACTGCATGGCCATCGGCCTACTGGCGCAAGTTTCACAGCACGAATGAGTGAGGAGCATGTTTGGCCGGGCGGCGGCTAAGATGATACCACAAGTTTCAAAATAAATTAGAATTCGCGACTGCGCCTCTGGCCCGTATGCCGTGCACAGAAATCAGCCTCCCGGTTCGGAATGTGCCCTAATTCGATTTTCCCACCCGCCCATTGCGGCCGATCTAGGGCGTAGTCTGAGATTCAGGCGATAAGAGATTTGCCACCGCGTCAAAGGCTGCGGATAGCAAAGGCCAATCTTCTACCTGGCGTGATTGCCGAATTCATATCATTTCCGGCCCTTTTGAAAGAAAGGCAAAGCCGCCAGCGCTAGGTCCCGTATGTCCTTTGATGCGAGATCCCGTAGCGCTGGCGTTTGCATGTGCTTCACGTGTAGTGGTGTTGTCGCGTCACTTGACGACAATACGCCCACCCGTACCGGCACCGTTGCCGACCACGATGTTCGGCCAATCGGGTGCATTGGACTGAGAGAAGACGACGGGGACGCCGTAGAGTCCCGCGATTTTCGCGCAGTTATGCATTTCCGGTGCGAAGCGAGAGCTTTTCACCGCGTCAATCGCTGCCTGGTCGAGCCAGCGATTACCTGAGGTACCGGCAAGTTTTACGTTGGAGGCACTGCCGTCGAGGGACATGGTGAAGGTCACCGTTGCGAAACCTTCGACGCCCTCTCCCAGAGCGATTGTCGGGTATAGCGGCGCCCGCGCGAGCGTTATGCTGGCCGCACTGTCAGCACTCTTGCAGGGTCCCGCAGGATCGTCTATCGTTTGCGCTGTTATCAGCTGAACCGAGCCGTAACCCGTTTCGGCTGCGCGGGCGCCGGAGACCGTGCCGATCACGGTCACCAAGACAGCCAGCGCGGCAATCATAGTGCGGTTGACTGGGGTGTTGCGATACATGGTTTTAGTTCCTTGTCATTTGATGCATGGCGCCAGATGGCACTCCACATGCCAAGGCTAGCCGAAGTGAGGTGCCTGTAGATTCCGGGATTGTACGGATTTGTGCGGCCGGGCAGTACCTATTCCAGGCCGTCCAGTCGTCTGGGTTAGCAGTGGCTTGACAAGTGCTATTGTTAGCGGTTAAAACCGTGCGATTAGCGTCCCGCCGCCTTCTTACGATACGTTGGATCGGGGTTTGGCCGTTTCGCGGCCTGGTCTACCACGAGGTGGGCTGGCAGTCTTGGCAATAGTCGGGATACTCTTCTCGGCGAAGGCGGATGTAGACGCAACCATACGCTGTTCTTACGCGATTCTTGTACGCAGGAATGGCCAGCGTGGTCACTGGGGGGTCGGCTGCATGCATCAGCAGACCACCGGGAAATGCTACTCTTCTGATGAACTCTCTAGCCTAGCGCGGCATCACCACTCTTGGTAAAAGCTTCACCCCCCTTGTGGACATGAGCACAACGCCGGATAACGTTGCGTGGACGAATCTTTTGTCAGCTCGCGAGCGCGAAGTTGCAGAACTAGTCGCGCACGGCAATTCGACTCGTGCAATCGCCGAGGCCCTATTCCTAAGCGAGCGGACCGTCGAAAGTCACCTCAGTTCAATTTTCAGCAAACTGAACGTGCACTCACGCGTCGAGCTAGCCACGGCCGTTCTCCGGGGGATCACTGAGACTGGTCCCATCACCGCCCAGACACATGTACCTCCAAACAACCTTCCAATTCAGCCTACTAGTTTCCGCGGCCGCGAGCGTGACGTTGAGGAAGTTAAGTCCCTGCTGGGGCAACGTAAACTTGTGACATTATCTGGCACCGGTGGCGTAGGCAAGACGCGGCTCGCGCTCCAGGTCGGAGCAGATGTTCTCGATGACTATCCAGATGGAGTATGGCTGGCCGAGCTTGCCCCCATCACGGACCCGGTACTTGTCTCAAGCGTTATCGCCAAAGAATTGAGCGTGAACCAGCTCGAGGGCCGCAGAGTTGACGAGTCCATCCCACTGTGGCTCAAACGCAAGAAGCTGCTCCTCATCCTTGACAATTGCGAACACGTATTGGAAACTGTCGCAGGCATTGCCGACACGATCATCCGTAGTTGCCCGGAAGTGCGGCTGCTCGCCACCTCGCGCCAGGCGCTTGGTATCAGTGGGGAAAATGTGTATCGGTTACCTTCGCTTGCCATTCCAGACAAGCTTGCGGGCCTGCGGTCAGCAGAGCCGCTAGGCTATGGCGCTATTGCGCTCTTCGTTGACAGAGCGAAGGCTGCCGACAATCGTTTTGCGTTCACCGATGATTCGGCACCCGTCATCGCCGACATCTGCCGTCGCCTCGATGGCATTCCACTGGCCATCGAGCTTGCTGCTGCACGTGTGAAAGTGCTTTCTCTTCCTCATCTTGCGGAACGGCTCAACGAACGCTTCAAGATTCTGACTGGGGGCAGCCGTAGCGCGCTGCCACGCCAGAAGACATTGAGCGCGCTCATCGACTGGAGCTACGACCTGCTCACACCTAAAGAGCAGATGCTGTTCAATCGTGCGGGAATCTTCGCCGGAGGTTTCAGCCTGGATGCGGCGACACCGGTGTGCTCGGGACATGGAATCGAAGCGGCCGAAGTCTTGGATCTGTTAACATCGTTGACTGACAAGTCGTTGATCGTGGCTGATACTGGTTGCGTGCAAGAACGCTACCATTTTCTTGAATCCACACGCGCGTATGCGCTGGGCAAGCTTACGGAAGCAAGTGAACGTGAGCGCCTCGCCCGCCGCCACGCCGAGCATTATCGCGACCAGTCGCAGAAGGCCGACAAAGGCTTCGGCATGGGTTCAACATTCGCGTGGCTTGCAGACGTGGAACTGGAACTAGACAACTATCGCGCCGTGCTGTGTTGGGCGCTCACCGACGGACATGATGTAGCGCTAGGTGGTGCTGTGGCTGGGGCGCTTGGGCGGCTCTGGTATGTCGGCGGATTGACGGTAGAGGGGCGCTATTGGATTGACCGAGCGCAGGCGGGCCTTGATGAGTCCGCGCACCCGCAAGTGGCGGCCCGGCTGTGGCTTGCGCTAAGCAACCTTTCCTCGGGCAAGCGCGAGCACGACTGCGCCGAGCGCGCCCGCGCGCTGTACGAGTCGGTGGGCGACGACTACGGGCAGGCTTGTGCGCTAAACGCGCTTGGGTATAGCCTCTTTAGAATGGGCCGCCGCGGAGAGGCAAGTGAGGCGATTGCCCGGGCGCTTGCAGCGATGCGCGAATTGGAGGATAAAGCGGGAGTGGCCGATTGCCTCAACGCGCAGTCGATAATTCAAACGCCCAGCGGCGATGTCGCCGCGGCGCGCGATTCGTATGCGCAGGCGCTTGCGGCATACAAAGCCCTGGGAAACGAGTCGGGGACAGCCGTTGTGCTGAGAAATCTCGCCGAGTTAGAGTTCGGAGACGGGCGTGTTGCAGAGGCGATGCGCTTCGTGGGTGAGGCCCTGGAGATCCATGTGCGTGGCAAGAACGCATTCAACTTGGCGACTACCTACAACAACATCGCTGCGTATCGCATCGCCTTGCAGGCTGTGGACAAAGCAGGAGAGTCTGCCCGCGAGGGATTACGCTTGGCGCGGCAAGCGCAATATGCACTCCAAATCGCAATCGCGTTGCAGCATCTCGCGCTAGTCGGGGCGCTGCGCGAAGAAACCCTTACTGCGGTGCGACTCATCGGCTACGTCAACACCCAATTCAAAGAACTCGCCTACGAGCGAGAGGACACCGAAAAGTGGAGCTACGACAAGCTCATGGCCGCACTGCGAGAGCATTTGAGCGACGCCGAAATAGAAAAGCTTGCGGCCGAAGGTGCGGCGTGGTCGGAAGATCAGGCGGTCGAAGAAGCGCTCAAGGTCTAGACTGGGGCGATGATACCAGAAGCATGGCGCAAGAGTGGAATTCGCACCTGCGCCATCTTGATGGCGGTGCCGCGTACAGAAATCAGCCACCCGGTCTTGGTTTAGATCGGGAACCTCGCACGTGCTTTACTCGTGCGGCGATTTACCATGTTGTGAAGGGTGCCAAGGCTCCACGGACGGCCAGTCCGAGCCTTGAAACCGTTGTCGGCCAGAATTTGAGCGATCTCACGATAGGTCTTCTTGTCTACGTAATCTGCGCGCAAGCTCAATGGCCTTAACTTCTGGCTCATCAACGATAAGCGACCCGCCAGCAGTCTTCATACCGAACCTAGGGCGACCCGCCGCATAGCCACCGCTGCTTTTCTTCAGTTGCCGCGCTGCGATCAACCTCTGCCTGATCAGGTGGCGCTCATACTGATCTCAGTCAATCCTTGCAACGGCTCCAGAGACCAAAAGCAAAGCAATGTGAGATGCGCGTTTGGGATACGGGCCAAGTGCGGCAATTTCTTTCTAAGACGAGGCATGAGAGGTTTTTCCCGTTGTATGCGACTGCATTGGCCACTGGAATGCGACGTGGAGAGCTACTTGGGTTGCAGACCGACGATATAGACCTCGAACGTGGCGTGATTAAGGTACAACGGCAGCTTGTTGAAATCGGTGGACACATTGAGTTAGGCGAGGTAAAAACATCGGCCGGAAGAAGACGGATAGACCTTCCAGCGGATAGTATTCGCGTACTAAACGACTTAAAGACAAATGCGATCAGTTCTTTTGTGTTTTGTGACAACGCTGGGAAACCGCTAATAGGTGCAAGGGTATCGCGTAGTTTTAAAGAGGCAGTCAAAAAGCCCGAGGTGCCACAGATTACTTTTCACGAATTGCGGCACACACACGCGACACTGTTGCTGATCGCGGGTGTGTCGCCGAAGGTCGTTCAAGAGCGCCTTGGCCATTCCAACGTAAGCATTACGCTTCAGACCTACAGTCATGTGTTGCCAAGCCTACAGGCCGACGCTGCGGTCGCATTGAACAGCATCTTGAACATGAACGGGCAAGCGCAATCAGCTAGAGCGAAGCGGGCCAATCGAATCTCTACGAATCTGGTAGTTGACCGTAAGAGCCCTGAGATTGGCAGTACAGAGTAACTCCCACGTTGCGCAAAGCCTTGTGAAATAAAGTCGGGCCGTAGCGAAGCTTGGTTATCGCGCCTGTCTGGGGGACAGGAGATCGCTGGTTCGAATCCAGTCGGCCCGAAACTTAGAAAATGCAAGTCCCGCAGTTATGCGGGCTTTCTCTTTTTCCAATCAGCTCACGCGTAGGTCCGGATTTCGCCGGTCGTGCCGGCGTCAGGTCGACGGCCATCGCTGCGAGACTTTTCGTCTTCGAGCTCCTTGGGAGCGAGCCACTGGTACACAACTGGTACCAGCAGAAGCGTCAGCAGCAGCGAACTGGTGAGTCCCCCGATGATGACGATGCCGAGCGACTGCCGTACTTGTGAACCCTGCACCAGCCCTAGCGCGAGGGGCGTCATCCCGGCGATCATCGACGCTGTCGTCATGACGATGGGCCGGAAACGGACGCGCGCGCTTTGGCGCATCGCATCGATCCGCGGGTAACCGCGCTTACGCAAGATGTTAGCGTAGTCGACGAGCAAGATGCCGTTTTTCGACACGAGCCCGATTAACATGATGATACCGATGAGCGAAAATAGATTAAGCGTCTGGTGGGTGAGTGCGAGCGCGCCGATTGCTCCGACTGATGCGACCGGCACCGAGAAGAGGATGATGAAGGGCATGACGTAGCCGTTGTACAGTGCGACCATCAAAAGGTAGACGAGCAGGACCGAGAGCACAAGCGTGGTGCCCATGCCGGTAACCGTATCCTTGAGATTTTGTTGGTTGCCGTTGGGATTCGCGCGCACGAACACGCCCGCTGGCAAGTGCAGCGACGGCAGCGCCCCAGTGAAAGCGCGCTGCACGTTCGACAGCGCTATCCCGGGCGCGGTGTTCGCCGTGACGTGGATGACGGTCTGTCGATTCACACGGGTGATGGCGAGCGGCGTGGGGGCCCACGTGAGTTTGGCGACGTCGCCAACACGGGCCAGCGAGCCATCGGCGGCGCGTACCGCGACCTGACCGATCTCGTCGAGACTGGTTCGCTCGCGCAGCGGGTAGATGACCTGCACGTCCTTGAGCCCGCTGGTCCCTTCAAACTGCGTGGCGACGACGCCGCCCAGTGCCGCTCGCACGGCGGTCGAGGCGTTGCCAATGCTGATGCCGAGCGCCTGTGCGGCGGCGCGGTCGAATGTGACGGCGACTTGCGGCGCGAGCTGCTGGGCCGAGCTCGTGACGCTAGCCGTGCCCGGCGTCCGCAGCAGCAAACTATACACTTGTTGCGCGTACGGCAGCGGATCGGCCTGAACGCTGGTGACGAGATAGTCGATCGGTTGCGCGTTGCCCCCGCCGGTGCCCGTCGAAGGGATGACCGAGAGCGCAGCGCCTGGCGCGACTGATTTGAGTTTATCGCGCAGGTAGCCGACCCAGTAGATCGTCGTATGTTTGCGGCTATCGGTCAGATACAAGTGCACCTGACCGACGTTGCCTTCAGTGAAGAATCCGCCGAATGGAGAGTTGTACGCACCTGCCACGGCAGTCACCGCCTGCAAGTCAGACACATTCTGGACGACGGCATTGATGCGTCGCACAGCAGCGTCCGAGGTCGACAGTGGAGTACCGGGCGGGTAGGTCACTTGCACGAAGATCTCGCCGCGATCGACCGACGGGATGAACGTAAAACCAACGAGGCCGAGGGGCAACAGCGCGATCGCCACTGCTGTCGAGGCGATGGCGGCAGCGGCGACGAGTTTCGGACGGGCGAGACCTGCGGGCAACACGCGGTCGGCATACCAGCCGCGCAAGCGCTCGAACGTATTCGCGAATTTGTCCATGATCCGCCACGGTTTCCAGTTGCTGCGTAGAGCCCAGCGGCCGGCGAGCGTAGGCGTGACAGTAAAGGACGTCCACAGTGAGGTCAACGTCGCGACCACGACGACCAAGGCGAATTCTGAAAGAAACTTGCCGACGACTCCCGGCAAAAAAGCGATCGGCAGAAACACGACGACGTCGACCAATGTGATCACGATTGCCGCGAAGCCGATCTCGGAGCGCCCGTTGACCGCAGCCTCGAGTGGCGGCTCGCCATTGTGATGGTGGCGCTCAATGTTTTCTAGCACGACGATCGAGTCGTCTACCAGAATTCCGATGACGAGCGTCATCGCGAGCAGCGAGATGGTATCGATCGTGAAATTCGCCAGCTTCATCACCGCGAGCGTGATGAGAAGCGAGGTCGGAATTGCGACCAGCACGACGATAGCGCTGCGCCACGAACCCAAGAAAAAGAGCATGACGATGGCGGTGAGTGCAATGCCTTCCAGCAGCGTGTGCAGCACGCCGGTCAGCTGTTGTTGCGTGAATTTAGACTGCACGTTGACGACAGAAAAGGCGACTCCAGGGAATTGCGCTTGCAGACGAGGCAAAGCCGCCAGCACGTTCTGCGAGGTCGTGACCTCGTTGCCTTGCGTCGTTTTTTGCACTTGGAGGAACACGCGCAGCGCGCCGTCGACGTACGCATACACGCGCCGCTCTTCGTTCGAATTGGAAACCGAAGCGATGTTGCCAATGCGGATGACCTGGGTCCCCGTGCTCCAGGCGTTGACCTGCGGCGACGTGGTCGTAGATTTGCCCGCGGCGAGCAGGGGTAAATTAGCAACTGCTCCTGGCGTTTGGATATCGCCACGAATGTCGACGGTCGTCTCGCGCTTCGGTTGGTAGACGATGCCGCCCGGCAAACGCGTGTTGTTAGCAGCAATCGTGCTGACGACGTCGTTGATAGAGTAGCCGCCGGCCTGCAAGCTTGAGGGATTGACGATCACTTGAAACGAGGGCGTCACGGTGCCGTTCGCGCTGACGTTGCTGACACCGGGGACTTGGTCGAGCGCGGGCACGATTTGATTGTTGACCACATCGGAGAGTCCGGCAGCCGAATACGAACGCCCCGCGACGGCTAGCGTGACGACGGTCGACTGACTCGGATCGTAGGTCGAGATCGTCGGTGCTCTGAGATCACTTGGGAGTTGCGACAGAGCCCCTTGGACGCGGCGCTGGACCTCGACCAGCGACGCCTCTTGGCTGGCATTGATGTTGAAGACGGCCGAGATGGTGGCGCGGCCTTGCAGGACCGTTGTGTTCAAGACGTTGAGGTTGGGTGCGCCGGCGATCGCGTCTTCGAGCGGTCGCGCGATATTGTCGCGCATCTCTGTGGGCGAAGCGCCGGGGTAATTGACCTGCACGCTGACCGTCGGGAGGTTCGTGTTCGGAAACTGCTGTTGGGGTAGGAAGAAGAACGCGATCGAGCCGGCGATCGTCACGAAAACGATCATCACAAAAACAAGAGCCGGGCGTTGGACGAAAAGCCGCGTGAGTCCCATGACTAGTGCGCGTTGACCTTTTGACCGTCTTGGATGCCTAGCGTGCCGTTGGCGACGACGATCGTGCCGCTGGGGATGCCCTGGACGACAGCGTAACGCTTGTCGAGCGCGATCGTTTGCACCGGGGTAAGGTGCGCAGTGTTGGCACCATCAACGGTGATCAACGTTTGGTGCGTGTCATCGACGAAAGCGGCGATGGGCACCGCGACGCCCTGCACGGGATTTTTCGGCACCCGTGCTGCCACCGTCATACCGGGCAATAGCGCGTGCTTGGGATTCGGAATTTGCACTTTGACGACAAAACCGGCCGACTGCGGGGACACGGGAGACAGAACCGCAACGACGCTAGCGGCAAAGCGCCGTCCGGGCAGCGAGGGCGACGTAAGCGTGACGTGCGCGCCCTTTGCGATGCCGGCGATCTGTCCGCCGAAGGCGCTCAACGCAGCGTACACATCGGATATCTGCTGTAGAGTGAAAATCTGACGAGTGCCCGGGTACTCTCCGGGGTTCAGATTGCGGTTGATGATGACGCCTTCGACCGGCGCAAGAATAGTGGCTCGGGCGATCTGTGCTCGTAGCGCATCGGCAGCCCCGATCGCCGCCTGAACGTTGGCTCGCTGCAGACCTTGGCTCTGCGTGCCGTTCACACGCTCGTTCTCGATCGCCGTCGAGAGCGTAGCTTGCGCGGCGGTCACGGCCTGCTCGTCGGTGCTGACTTGTGTCTGTTGCTGCGCGAAGGCTTGCTGGGAGATGTATCCGCGGCTGACGAGAGCCTGATCGCTGCGCAATGTGCTTTGCGCAAGCGCCAGTGCTGCGAGGGCTTGACGCAACCCGGCTTGCGCCGAGCGCACTTGGTCACTGCCGCTTGCGATTGCAAGCTGCGCCAGATACTTGGTCTGCACGACCTTAGCGTTTGCGCCTATGAGCTGAGCCTGGAGATCTGTGGTGGATAACGTCGCGAGGAGTTGGCCGCGGGAGACGTGGTCGCCCTCGTTGACATAAACTGCGGCAGCAGGTTCCACGAGGTCGCTTGTGAGCGTGACGTTTTGAAGTGGCGCGACGACGCCCGATAGTGAGACAACCGGCTGTACTATGCGAACCGTCGCTCTCCCGGTCGGCACGAGCGGCGGCGATGCTTGCGGCGCAGCGGCTTTATGTGAACAGCCGGACACGAGCAGCGCTATGGTGGCAAACGCCACCGCCGCGCGCGATGATGTCATCAAGGGTGCCTCTCGACCTTCGTGCCCGCGAAAGCTTAGAGCAGGGCGTCACGCGTCCCTTGCCGAGCGGAGGTTACGCCACATTCACCTGTGAAGGCGCCTCGCGTAAGAAGCTTTGTCTGGCTTTTGGGGTTGTTTATGTCCGCGAATCAAGCTTACCGACCGCTGGGCGATAGGCGGCCCGTAGCTCCGTGGTCACTCTTGGCTATCTCAATCTCGCCCAGAACTGAATTGAACCGCACATGATTGTAAACGTTATCCTGGCGTTAGCCGTTGGCTTTACTCTGTCTTCGATGGAGCGCGTCGTGACGCTAGCGAACGCGACGATCTCCCCTAACGCGACGCGAGTGGCATTCGTCGTCTCACGGGTTGACCGCGAACATAATCGCTACGACGACATGCTGCAGATCTACAATCTAAAAACAGGCGCGACCGCGAGCCTTGGCGGCTCTGCGCAATCCATCGACCATCTGGCATGGTCGCCGGACAGCTCGACGCTCGCAATGGTGGGCAGCGAAGCAACGGATAGCGTCCATCAGCTGTACCTCGTTGAACCCGTCAGCATGCAAAAGCGGCAGCTGACTCGCGGCAAGAACAGTGTTTCGCAAATCGCATGGCGTCCGGATGGCAACGCAATAGCATTCCGGCGGCAAGACGATGTGCCCGAAAAGCATGGAGCGGCCGTATATCAGGATGCTTTGCGCGTCGGAGATAACGCGTATCTCGATGAGCGGCAGCCGCCGCCCGCCCATATATGGGTCGTCAGCAAAAACGGCGTAGCTCAGCGGCTGACGCAGGGGTCGCGTAACGTGATGGACTCGCCACTGTCCTGGTCGTCCGACGGGCGATACATCATATTCGAAACGGGCACGCCGACCTACAGCCTGGCCGATCGTCTCTACGCAATGCGCTTGAACGTGGCCTCGCGCCAAGTCAGCCTTGCCACCCCATACACCAAGTACGTTGATCAGGCGCTTTACTCACCGGACGGATCCTCGGTCGCATACTTGCGAGCGCGCGACGGCGATCTGGTCAATCAGGTTGACGCTTTTGTCACATCTGCGCGCGGCACGCGGAGCCGGCATATATCAGCCAAGCTCGATCGCTATGTCACAACTTTGAGCTGGATGCCGGACAGCGCTGGCTTGCTGCTGCAAATTGACGACCGCATCCAACAACCACTCGTCATCCAACGGCTCGACGGGTCCGTCCGGCGCTTGCCGATGGGACCCGTTCGTACGGCCGTCATTCAGTCGCGCGGTAGCGTGGCGCGCGATGGCACGATTGTTTTTGCCGGCACTGAGGACAAGCGGCCGGACGAGCTGTACGTGCTCTTTCCCCACGCCGCCGCCCCGAAAAGGCTCACGTCATACAATGACGCGACAGCGAAGCTTCAGCTCGGCGACCAAAAACGGATCGTTTGGCGCTCATCCGATGGTTATGAAGAAGACGGCGTGCTGACGTACCCTCCGGACTACGTTCCAGGCCGCAAATATCCGCTTGTGGTGTGGCTCCACGGCGGTCCCAACGAAAGCGCCACATCCGGATTTTCTGATTTTAACCAGCTGGCTGCTAATCGTGGCTATATCGTGTTCGGTCCGAACTATCGAGGCAGCATAGACTTGGGAAGCGCTTTGGTTCGCGCGATCTACGACGATCCAAATGTCGGGCCAAGCAGAGATGTGTTGGAAGGCATTGCCGCCGTTGAACGTCTTGGTAGCGTTGATAGCTCGCGCATCGGAGTCTCCGGCTGGTCCTACGGCGGGATGTTGACCTTCTGGCTGGAGACGCACGTCCAGACGTTTAAGGCGGCGGTTTCCGGAGCGGGGGTCGCCGACTTGGTGGTCGATTACGCGATCGCGGACGACATCGACTATTCAACGATAATGTTCAAGTCGTCGATCACACCTTTTCGCGGACACGCGCTCTCATTGTGGCGAGAGCAGTCGGCCATCAGCTACGCCGACAAAGCGCGCACACCCACGTTGATTCTGTGCAATATCTACGACGTGCGCGTGCCTGTCGTGGAATCGTATTTAATGTATCGCGCCTTGCGCGATAACGGCGTGCCAGTCGAATTCTATGCTTATCCGACTACGGGTCACGAGCCGGTTGGGCCCGTCCGTTGGACCGATGCCTACCAGCACTGGCTCGGCTGGTTCGATCGCTATCTTAAACAACGTTAAGATTTCAAAGCTTTAGAACGCGCAAGGCTTTCCCGAGGCGCACAACCAAAACGCAGATAGTAGTAATGAGGGCGCCGTTCTCATTTTTGCTCGGGTTATGAAAGACATGAGTGCCATGGTCAGACGCTTTTTAGTAGCTGGGCTGATTGTTTTTTTGTGGGTTGGCTGCACACTGGGCGCTGATGCAGGCACGACCGGAGCCATTCAAGGCTCCGTCAGCGATCCGAGCGCACATCCTCTGGCCGGCGTCAACATCACCGCTTTTTCTCCATCGGGTCACTATACCACGAGCAGCAGCGCGAGCGGCTTTTATTCATTCAACGGCCTACCGCTGGATACGTTTACGCTTACGTTCTCGAGAAGCGGTTTCTTGTCACAGACCGTTAATGGCATCACAATAATACAGGACCAACCGTATCGGCTGAACGTACAAATGCAAGCGGAGATCAGATCGCTCGGCCGAGTGTCGGTGCGCGGGAGCAGCGCGCTCGTGCAGCCCACGGTCACCGCCGACACGTACGTCGTCAACCAGCAGCGGCTGGCAGACATCAACGGCACGCCCCAAGACCTCAACGGTTTTCAAGCTTTTAACTCTTTGCCGGGGGTGACCACCGACAATTTCGGTTTTCCAACGATTCGCGCCGGCGCGGAAAATGATGTCGGGTACGAGCTTGATGGCATCGACAACATCGAGCCGATCACCGGCCAATACCTCAATGCTCTCAGCCTCAACGGCGCCCGCAGCGTGCAACTATCTACCGGCGGTTACGATGTCAGCAACGGCAACACGAACTCGGGGGTCATAAACGAAGTCCTCAAACGAGGCACGTATCCCGGCCAAGGCCAGGCCACCACCCGCATCAACGACCCCATCTTCGGGCACGAGATTTCATTCGATTATGGCGGCGCATCGCCCAACAACCGTTTTAGCTACTATTTTTCGTTTGGGGGAGCGCGTGACGGCAACGGCTACGGTGACCGGATCACGACGTTACCGTTAGAAGTGGGCCAGACGGTTTTCACCTCGCTCAATGATGAAGTATTCAACTTCTTTTATCATTTCGGCCAAGGCGATAAGAACGAGCTGCAGTTCATGACCAATGCCAGCGCCGAGACTGTGGTTTTCAACAATCTCGCGAATCCGGCAATCGCTCCCTATGGATCGAACAATGGGAACGTCCAAGGAGCGAGCGATCCCTTCGGGTTGGGGCAACCGGCAACGTTCCAAAGCAACTATATCACGCTCATCCCCGGCCAGACCGCCTATCAGCAAAATACCAACCAGGCCGACACGCAGACTTTCAATTCGGTGATCCAAAAACTCAACTTCAAGCGTCAGCTGACAGCGTCGAGTTTTGCCGATGTCCGGGTCTTCAAGACATACCTCAATTGGGTGAACTGGTATGCGTGGGATTTGGGATCGTTCACCGACTATTTCTTCAACGCTCAAACCACCGCGCTCGGCGGTGCCTTTGATTACACCAACCAGCTGAGTGGCAAACACGAGCTCAGCCTCGGCGGCGACGGTACGAATTTTGGGATCCAGTATTGGGCGGGATATCCAAGCTTGGAGCCCACCTATCAGCCCTTGGAAGCGTTGGGTTGCAGCGCAGCCGCTGTCGCCTTGGGGACGGCTGCGGCCGGCGGATGCTATATCGCCCCTTTTAACGCTGCGATCAACAGCGCCCGAGGTTTGGGTTTGCCGACCGACGCGGCGCACGCGCCGCTTAACACCTACGTGAACGACTATTCGTACGCAACCGATCCGATGCACCGCTGGGACTTGTACGTCAAGGATCGCTGGCAACCGAATGACCGGCTCACCGTGACACTCGGTCTGCGTTGGGATAAAGAATCGATCGCGCTGCCGCCCAATGCCGCATCGCTAAACACCACCTATTACACAGACCCGAGTACTCCGGTGGGTTGTGGCGCAGCACCAGCTCCCGCGTGCAATATTGTGACCATCCCCGGGCAGCCTATCGGCAGCGATGTCACCCAACCGCAGCAGATCAGCCCGCGTATCGCGGCAAGCTACCAATTAGGTGCGCGTGATACTCTGCGATTTTCCTTCGGCAAAAATATCGAATTCGTTCCGCTACGCGCGATTGAAAGCAGTTATCAGGTGCCGGCCGAGCTTCAAAACTGCAACATCGCCAATGGTTGTTTCACGCCATTACCTGGCTTCGGCGCCACCAATCAGGTCAGCAATCTCTATCAACAAGTCATCTTGGACCAGACGACCAACAACCACGCACAATATACTCCGGTCTTGCCGCAGACGGCAGTGAACTATGACTTCTCATTCGAGCACGATCTTGGAAATGGACTCGACCTCCGGTTGACGCCTTACTACCGAAAAGGCAGCAACTACGTCGTCGGCAACCAGCCGTTTCTGTTCAATCTGCCGAGCGGCACGCCCGTCTTCGGCCCGGCGCGTCAGCAAAATGCCGGCCTTAACGTCAACACCGGTGTGGAGTTCGCATTGCAGCGTAGTGCCGCGTTCGGCTTTTCCGGCTTGCTGGACGCGACCTATGACAACACGTTGGCGAATTATGACAGCGACTATTTTCCAACCGTGAACGCTGCGGCGCTGGCAGCCCGACACTTTTACCACGTCACCTACGTAGCGCCGGTGACGGGAACGCTCAACTTGGTCTATCGCACGCGCAACGGGCTGCACGCGTCGACGACCATCTCGTACGAATCTGGTTACCGCTATGGCGTCGGCAAGAAGACGTTCGTGTTCGCCGCGAGCGGCCTACCGGAACAAGTGCTGAATACCGATTTGGCGAGCACGAGGTCACAGGCATATTACTTTACAGACCCGACCAACCCGGGCACCATAGAGCAGCCTAACATCACCGGATCTCGTGGAACCGCGGAAGGCGACGAGCCGGGGACGCTGTATGGGCCGCCCATCGCCATCGTGAACCTCAGTCTGGCACACGAGCTCGGCAGATCACGGAATGGCACTGAAGCCGGGATCCGCATTCAGAATGTCTTTGCCAACTACACGCCGACGTCGATCGCCGCGAACGCGTACTACCAACCGCAAGCGCTTGGCGGCTTCGGCCCCGGCTCCGGAGTGAACGGCAACGCGTGCGCTCCAGGACAAACGCTCGGCTGCGAACCGTTCATGTATAACCAAACACCGCACCCTTACGAGTCGGAGCCCACGGGCCCGCCGCGAATTTTCACCTTTTACCTGAGCACCAAATACTAGCGCTTCTTCGCGCGCATGCTTGCCGCCGGCGTCGCACCGCTGCGGACGCCGGCCCAAAGCAGTCTGTTGAAGGCACCGCTGTCGATCGCATCCGGTTGATCGAACGGGAAGTCCGCCGTCATGCGCGACCACCAAGCAGCGTCGTGGAGCGCCGCGACGGCTGCCGTTTTTGGTGCCCGCTCATTTGCACAGCCGCGCACGAGATCGCGTTTCACCGGCGGCGCGCACAAGATACCGGGAATGATCGACGTGTAAGCGCTGGTATCTGCCTGGCGCGCGAACACGTCGGACATGGGAGCCGTATTGGCGTCGTATATTCCCAGATGATCGATGCCCAGCAGATCTTCGATCGTGCGCAACATGGCGACCGTATTGTAAAAGGTCGAAACGACGCGGTGGCGGCGCGTGTACGCCGAGATCACGTGTGCGACGGTGCGATGCGAGTCGACATGATCGGGACCATCTTGCGCATCGTCTTCAACCACGAAAACCGCCGTGTTGCGCCAGTAGGGCGAGTGGCTGACCGCCTCGACAAGCTCGCCTAAGGAGTAATCATTCATCGCGATTTGTGATTCGGGGTTGCCAAGGCCACCAACGTTGGTCTTAAAGTTTCCGAAGTGATCGTTCATGAGATCGACCACCTCAAAGTTGGGAAGGTTGCCGTGCTTCACATAACCGTCGAATTCGCGCTTCCACTCTTCAAAACGATACTGGTCGGGCACGTCGAGATCCCAACCCCGGTAGTACGGATCCGTGCGGCCCCAAAGTTCGGACTGAATCGGAATTGCCTGCACCTTGCCTAGAGCAAAGGCTTTGCGCGCGATCGGCAGATAAAACGGCGCACCCTGTTTGTAGAACTGCAAGCTCGTATAAATCCCGTAGTCGCGGTGCGAAAGTCCCGCGCGCAGCACCGCATCCCAGATAAAACCGCCACGAACTGAGGCCTTGAGGTCGCCGGCACCTTCGGTTGCGCCGATGTCGCGTTGGCCCGGAAGAATCGTGGAGCTGCCGCTTGCATCGAACAGCGTGGTGATGCGCTCGCCGTACGGTTTGGCCGGGCCGAACAGCGGCAATGAAAGATTGACGTTGCGCGGCTCTCCCTGCCAGTCATATGGGAAGCCGCCATTGCCGTAATCGAACGCAACCGACTTTGCATTGTAGTCATTGGTCCGCGCTTGGAATGTCCAGCTCCATCCATCCGCACTGACGTCGCCGCTTGCGTAGAAATTGTCGAGCGTGACGAACTGTGAGGCGAGCTCGTGATTGTTGGGTGTCAAGCGCCTACCGAACTGCACGAGGTGCGCATCGCCGTTGCCGGGGCGCAGATCGCCCAGCACTTGATCGTACGTGCGATTCTCTTTCATGACGTAGATGACGTGGTTGATGTGGCGATGCAAGAAGGACATGAGTTCGCTATCGTGGCGCCGGTCGAAACCGTTGTTGGCGTCGACAACGCTTGATAGATACTGAAGATCCTCGCCGCCGGGTAGAGGAAAGCTGAGCAGCCCCGCCTTCTCGAGGTTGTAGACGTAGCCGTTCACGCCTCGCGCTTGCGGCAGAGCATTGTCAAGCTTATCAACGCGCATTTCGCTCGCACCGGATGGCGACTTTGTGTTGACGACGTAGAGCATCTGGTGACCGTCGCTTACGTTCACGCTGCTTGGGTACCATCCCGTGGGAATACGTCCGAGCACGCGGGCGCGAGCCGCGTCCACCACGGCTACGGCATTTTCACCGCCGAGCGTGACGTACAAACGGGATCCATCGGAGCTTTGCGCTAGCGAATTCGGGTTTGCTCCCAAGTAGGAGAAGCCCGGCCGCAAGAGCGAGATGACTCGCTCGAGACGGTCGCTGTTGGTGTTGATGACATCGACCGCATCGAGATTCCCGTTGGCGACGTACAGGTGGAGTTTGTCGCGAGAGAGCAGCATCTTGTTGGGGGCGCCCCCAACTTTGATCTCGCGCACGCCGCGTCCGTTCCACTCCATGATCTCGCCATCGCGCAGGCTGCTGACGTAGACCTTACTGCTCTCACCTCTCATGCCGCCGGCCACGGCTACCCAAAACGGGTACTCGCCACGTGGGTTGCGGTCGCCAGGTCTGAAAAATCGTATTTCACGCGCGACCATGCGGCGTTGCGTGTCGACCACCGACAGAGAATCGTTCTGCATGTTGGCGACATACAATGTTCTGCCGTCATTGCTGATGGCCAGACCCGCGGCCACTGCTGAAAAGGTGAGGCCCTGCGCTTTAGCGCTGCCGTTGTCTGCTCGCGTACCCTTGAGTAGGCCGCCATCTTGAGTCGTCAACGGCGCTTCCGCGTGCGAGTTGTGCCCCAAATTGATGAACGGCGGATCGGCCGCCCAAGATTGTTCAGCCGACACGGCCGGTCCGTTGACGGCCTTGAAGACGTAGACACGATCGTCGGGGCCGCCGGATGCATAAAATCGCCTGCCGAGCGGATCCCAACACAGGCCATCGTAACTGAAAGGAAGCTCGATGCGCTGAACGAGTTTCGGAATGCGTTTGCGGATATCGTAAACGAAGATCCACTGCGCCACCGCAGTTCTCGTGCGTGTCGCTTTGGCGCTCGCCACATCCAAAACGGCATGCGTGACAGGCGCTCCGCTGAGCGTGTAATACGTCGAGTTGTACCCGGTGGTGAGCACGAGCAGCGCACTGCCGTCCGGGCTGATGAGCGACGTGACTGCACCATCGGCATCAGCGCCGCCGTCCGGCCGCAATTGGGAAGGCAGCCGCTGGAAATAAGCCCCCGGTGCTGCCGTCGGCGTGATCTTTTGCCCGGTGGGGAGCCTTGGACTGTCGGCGTATGCCGGCACAGCTAACGCGCAAAGCAAAGAAACAGCGGGCGCGCTGAGCAAAGATAGAACGAGCGTCGGGTATCTCACCTACGCGCTGTTGGCGGAAAATGAGTCAATTGCTTGCCGACCGAAAGTTTGTCCACGCGAGCCTATCACGATTCGCTTGAAAGAAAGTGGACGGTTTTTTGTGCCTTTTCAAGACGGCAAAGAGTCAACAACGCGCCACCGGTTTTTGAACGCGCTCGGTTTGGCCACCATGGGTCTGTCAGTGCTTGGCACGGCCCAGGGACGTGCAGCGGCCCACACCGCGACGAACATAACGTCGGCCCAAGCGCTCGAAAGACTCATGCAAGGCAACGAGCGCTACCGAAGCGACAGCGCGCTGAACTGCAATATGCATTACGAACGCCGAGCTGAAGTGGCCGGTTATCAGCACCCATTCGCCATGGTGCTCGGCTGCGCCGACTCACGCGTACCGCCTGAGATCATCTTCGATCAACGGCTCGGCGATATGTTCACCGTGCGCATCGCCGGCAACATCGCAGATTCCAACGCCATCGGCAGCTTGGAGTATGCCGTGCTGCACTTCGGCTCACCACTGCTCATGGTATTAGGCCACGAAAGATGTGGCGCCGTTAACGCAACGCTAGAAGTGGTCGAAAAACATGCGAGCGCACCAAGCCATATCGCATCGCTCGTGAGCGCAATCAAACCCGCAGTTGAATCGGTGCTGGGCGAACCGGGAGATAAGCTTGAGAACGCAATTCGAGCCAACGTCAAGCGCGTCGTCATTGGGCTGCACAGCAGCTCAACGGTGCTTGCCGATTCTGTTGCGAAGGGAAAGTTGCGGATTGTCGGCGCTCTTTATGGACTCACGGACGGTCGAGTAAGGGTGCTTGCGTGATAACATCGTAAACCACAAGCCCATCGTGAACACGTGCGCCTTCGGTGACCCGGTGCGCGACCAGCTTGCCGTCATGCATGAGATTCTGAACGTCGACGCCGCGAGTGAGAGACGCAGCATCGGCGATGAGACGCCGGTGGCAGCGCCACCACAGACTTTCTGAGCACATGACGGCGGTGGGCGCCACCTCCGCCTCCTCAAGCAACTCATCGAAAGCATGCCAAAATTGCGGCGTCTGCATATAATCCGCGAAGCCTCGAAACGCGGGATTGCGCAATGCGACGTTTTTCGAGTCGGGCAGCGGCCGGCGAAAACCGCCTAGCTCTGGCTTCCAGCGATACGAAAGACCGGCTTGCGAAAGCCAGCCCTCCATCCTCGTGCGTTCGAATTGCGGATTGTGTTTGCTCTTGGGCACTGTTCTGATATCCACGATGTGCTGGATTTCCGCGACGCGCGCAAGATCGATGAACGTTTCGATCGTTAACGTTCCGTGACCTAACGTGAGAAGACGAACCCTATTCAGCATCGTGTTCTTCGTGGGAACGGCCGGGTGCAAGGAAAAGGGCGCCGGCAGCCGCCGACGCCCTTATGCCTCCGTTTGAGGTTGGCCTACTTAACGCATGTGTTTTGGATGTTCTCTTCACCGACGACGGCGTTGTCGTCCGTCCAGGCCACGCAAGCGCCAATACCGGCTGCTTGGTCCGGAGAACTGGCGGTGTAGTCGCCGAAGAAGAAGCCGCCGAACGCCCCGAAACTCGGATCGATGGTGGACGAGTTCAAGGGCTCGTCAGTCATTGTTCCGCCCAACGTAGCGGACAGCTTGCGAAAAACATAGTCGTATTTGTTTTTGCCGACGTTGTTCTCGTTGCTGTAGAAGGAGACGTACACGTTGCCGCTTCCCGGGTTCACGCTAACCGCCGGAAAGAAATGGAAGTTGGTTCCGCTGTCCGAGTTGAGGACCACGGGAGCACTCCACGTCCCTGCGGCTCCCGTCGCCGACTGCGAGCCAAGGATCTGCGCAGAGCCGTTGCGCATGTCGGCCCACACGACGTAGAGCTTGCCGGTGACTCGATTAACGGCGAGGTTGGGGAAGCTGTTGACGCGGAAAAAACCGACTGGATTGAAGATGTCGTGGAGATTGTCTGCCACACGTACCGGCGCACCGAACGTTGCACCTCCGTCGGTCGACTTCGCGATAAGGATCTGATTAGGGATGTGAGGAGTGTCGAAGTTCTCATAGGCAATCCACACGGTGCCGAGAGACCCTATCGCGACTGACGAAGCCGTATTGTCGGAGCACGAACCGGGGTTCCCGCCAAAGGAGAATGGGCATAGACCGACACCGCCAGGGTGCGACACGAGGACGGGGGCAGACCAACAGCCATGGCATCCGAAGGTATGAGAAGACGACGCCATGATGGGGCTATCTGACGACGAGAATCTCGTCCACGCTACATAGTCGCCACTGACGAACGAGCCTGTGCTACCGTTGTCCGTCGTGAAGCTATCTTTGTCGTTCAAGAAACCGAGCACGTCGGTCTCAATGTTGGCCGGAACTGCATCGACGAAGTTGTCTCCGATGCTGAAGTGCGTGCGCGCGACCAGAACGCTATTTTGCGGGTTGCCTCCGCTGATCGCATAGCGATTGAACGCGAGCATGGCGACGAACTCATCTCCGGGGATGTCGCTGCCGACAGCCGGATCGCCGGCTGCATTGTAATAGTAGGGTCCGCTGTTTACGTACTGCACCAGGCCGTCGAGCCAGCCTGTGGTACCCTTGAACGTCCGGTAGAGTCCTGGTGCGGAATCGAATCCTAACCGGTAGTCGTTCGCCGAAGCGAACATGTGGTTCGATATCACCGGATCGACCGCGAGCGACGGTTCATTGGCGGAGAACAATCCGAAGATATGCGTGACGGCGCTGAATGGCCGCGGAGCAATCCCTATAGGGCCTGCGCTTTTGGATCGGGGTGCTGGCGGTTGAGCGACGTGATTCGCCAAGACGCCAGCAACGAATCCCGTGAGCGGAATGGTCTTGCCTCGAGGGCCCAACATCGCCCCCTTCAGAGGCATGAAGCGGGAAAAGGCGGATTTGGAAGCCGCCAACGACACCGTCGACATCGTCGCTCCCAGAAATGCGAACAACGCGACAATAATAAAGAATCGCCGTACCATTTTCGCTTCTCCGTTCTATCGAACACAGGTTTAAGATATGGGCCCTGCCCATAAGGAGTAATCACCCGGGCGGCTAACCGCGAAGGTGGGGTACTCATTCTAGACTGACGCGGACGATTTGTCGAGGCCCAAGCCCCGGCAAGACAAAACGGGGCGACGTGCAGTCGCCCCGCTAAGCGCATATCAGTACGTACGTGGGTGTTAATACGGTGTTGGGGTTACGTTCGGGCCAGGCGTTGCCTCGACCGGCGGCGGAACTCGCGAGTGCTGCGCTCCTTGGAAGGGAGTGTCTTTGCCGCTCAAAGTGATCGTGCCATACATGTCCGCGATGCCGTCGATGAGGGCGTCAATCGTTCCAACCACCACACCGGGTTTATCAGCGCGCGTGATGTCGAGCTTCAGATGCGAGCCGTCACGCGTACCCGTGACCACATAGCTGGTCTTCTTGTCATACTGCCACGACCCGCTGACTTTGCCGGCGACGTCGATCAGCTTCATCGTACTATAAGAAGGAAACTCGTAGCGGGGCTGCATGATGATCTGCCAGTAGCCGTTTGTGACCTGCTCGACAGGCATGTAGGGCGTGGGCGGATTCGTTGGAGAGGGCGACGGCGAGGGTGCGGGTTTGGCAACTGCGCTGTGCTGCACGCCGGACGTAGAAAACAACACTACAACTGCTGTCGCCACGGTGATAAAACGCAAGAGATGAGGCATACGCTGCAAAGCTCCTTAACCGGCTACATAAAGGCAACGGAGCGAATCGGTCCGCTGTTACGGCACAGCACCCTTAAAGACGCCGCTGAAATGCTTTTGGCGACTAAGCTTTAATTGTACGACTTGCGGGCCGTTGCGCCCTTGCTGCTTTATTGCGAAACGGGCAAGTTCACTGAGCATTTCGTCTTGCATCATTTACAGCGATGGCGGCGCGCGTGGTAATCCCGGGCCTGCCGCTGCGGGTGGCGTCATTATCGCGGCCGACGGCAGCCTTGCAGCAGAAGTGAGCGACTACCTAGGCGTGGCGACCAACAATGTCGCCGAGTATCAGGCGCTCATCTTGGTTTTGAACAAAGCACTGGAAATGGGCTGCCAGGAAGTGACGGTAAACCTCGATTCCGAGCTGGTTGTGCGGCAGCTCAATGGCGCATACCGGGTGAAAGACGCTAAAATGATTCCACTGCATGCGAAAGCCAAATCTCTCTTGCGCCGATTTGCCAGCGTGAGCATCGCCCACGTGCCGCGGAGCAAGAATAAAAGAGCCGATGAATTAGTTAACGAGGTTCTGGATGCGCATGCGGCCAGTCTCAGAGAGGCGAACGAACTATAGATGAGGGATGTCAAATCAGCCAACGGCTACATCGTGGCGCGGGTAGATGCGTCGGGCAACGTGACGCTAGGCCCCGCTGCGGGTCCCACTATCGGACGCGCGACAACTACAGGCGAAATTTACGATGACGACGCCGGCGTCCACCTCGTCGGCCGCGTCAGCGGTGAAGGTATCATCACCAATGCCGATTACCTGCCTATCGGCAAAGTCGATCCGTGGGGCCGCGTGTACGATCAATCCGGATCGCAGCTGGGCAACGTAGAAAAACAAATCGATGCCGGCGTTCTGTTGTTGCTGGCGACGCCGCCTGAAATCGTCGCCGCCGGACAGCCACAGGCTGATACAAAAGAAGGCACCCTTATGAACGAGGCTATGGAGATGTCTGATGAGTACAACAAGCCGCAGATAAAGAAAAACTACAAGCCGCTCACCGATCGCGATCTCTTCATGGAAAACATGCCGCGAAAGCCGAACGAGTAAGCCTTACTTCATACCGCCGCCAGGGCACTGCGCGCCACAGCCATCGCATCCGCGGCATCAGCATATTGTTCTTGCGGAATGATGTATGCGCCCGCCACGCCCGAGGTTTGCGCGAGCTCCACGAGCAGTTCGCCCGCAATGGCGATCCCTTCGCTGCGGCCGTCGCCCGCACGCCGCATTCGTTCGCGAATCCGGTCGGGCACGCTCATGCCGGGCACCTCATTGTGCAGAAACTCGGCATTACGGTGGCTGCGCAGCAACAGTACGCCGACGAGCACTGGCACATTGCGCTCAGCCGCACCATCCAAGAACGGCCGAATTGCTGCTATGTCGAAAACCGGCTGTGTCACCGCGAAGTCCGCACCGGCTGCGCGTTTCTCGTCAAACTTCGCGAGTTCGGCTGAGAGGTTGGCAGCCGTTGGGTTAGCCGCAATGCCGATCCGAAAACGCGCGGCTGTGCCGATGTCGTTGCCGGCATGATCTTTGCCCTGGTTTAATGCATGGACAATTTCGGTCAAACCCACCGAGGTGACGTCGAACACCGACGTTGCTTTAGGAAAATCCCCGACGTTACTCGGATCGCCGGTGAGCGCAAGAATCGCAGTGACACCGAGTGCAGAGGCGCCCAGCAACTCGCTTTGCAGCGCTAAGAGGTTTCGATCCCGGCAGGTCATGTGCAGGATCGTCGCCAGCGGCGTCTCGCGCATGATGAGGTGCGCTAACGCCGTGCTAGACATACGCAGCCGCGCGGTGGGGTTGTCAGAAATGTCCACGGCGTCTGCCCCAGCAGCCGCCAAGAGCCGCGCAGCGGCGATGCTTTCGCGAGCGTCCACGCCGCGCGGCGGCGACACTTCCACCGTCATGACAAACGAACGTCCCAGCTTGTCTTCAAAGCGCGTGGCGCGGACCGATGAACGGGTCCGCTCAACGCGCGGTTTCGCCGACAATGTGACCGGCGAGCCTTGGGCCGTTGCATGGTTCTGCGCGCTGGGGCGTTTTCGTTGAACGTCCACTACTTCAGGCGCCATCATCCGAATATGCTCGGGTGTCGTGCCGCAGCAACCACCTATGATACTCGCGCCGAGCGCGGCGAAGCGGCGCGCAAATTCGCGGAAATAAGTGGGCGCTGATTCGTAAACGGTGCGGTCGTCAAGTTGCTGCGGGTAGCCCGCATTGGGCATGACGCTGATGGGAATGTCAAACAGATGGGCGATAGGCGCCAGCGCATCGAATGCGGCTTGTGGTCCGACCGCGCAATTTATTCCAACGGCATCCGCTCCGGCCGCCTGGACGCGTTGCCATGCCGAGAGCAGCGGGTCGCCGCCGGGCGTCTTGCCGTCTTCCATAACCGAGAGCGAGGCGAGCAACGGGAGGTGCGGCGCGATTTCTTTTGCGCACTTGATCGCGAGCAGCAACTCGCGCACGCTGCTGAAGGTTTCCAAAACGAGCAAATCCGGATTGCCGGCGGCGACTGCCGCGACGTGCTCGCTGAAGACCTCGCGTGCTTCATCATCGCCGACGATTCCCAGCGGCCGCAACAATGCGCCCAGCGGTCCAATGGACCCGGCAACATACGCACGACCCGCGGCGGCGTCTCTGGCGATCAGGACGCCGGCTTTGTTGATATCGAATAAACGTGTTTTGAGCTCGTGCGCCGCAAGCTTCAAACGATTGGCGGCAAAAGTGTTGCTTTCGATGACTTGCGCCCCGGCCGCAAGATAGTCGTCGTGCGCCTGTCGCACTACCGCCGGATCATCGACGTTCAGGACTTCCACGCATGCTGCAACGTCGGTGCCGCGGGAGAACAAGAGCGTTCCCATCGCCCCGTCCGCTAATAGCAGTTCGTCGCACCAGCGAGCAGTAATTGGAAGCATACGTTCCATGATTCGCGTCAAGCCCGCCGACCCCTTATCGGCGTCAAACCTAGGATGCAATTCATGGTGGCACGAAGCGAGCCGTTCAAAGTATGGTGAACAAAGAACAGGACTCGGCGATTTTTATTTCGGCCGATATGGAAGGTTGTGCGACGCTCGTGCATTGGGATGAGGTGCGGCCGAGCGATCAGATCCAGTATAAACGCGCCTGCGAGGTCTACACGCAGGAAGTTAATGCGGCGGCGCAAGGCGCGTTCGATGGCGGCGTTACGCGGGCGGTCGTCAACGACGCCCACTCAAGCATGCGCAACCTGATCGCGGACAAACTGGATGATCGCATCGAATGCGTCAGCGGCAGATTCAAACCTCGTTATATGCTGGAAGGGATTGCGGCCGGTGCGTTCCGCGCCGCTTTCTTCGTGGGTTACCATGGAGGCATTGGGGATGCGGATGCGGTGATGGGGCACACGTACAGTCCACGCGTGATCTTCGAGTGCCGCTTGAACGGAGAGATAGTGAGCGAGCTGACGATCAACGCGGCGCTCGCCGGCCACTTCGGCATTCCGGTGACATTTGTATCAGGCGACAGCACGACTTTGGCCGAGGCGGCGCGCAACATTCCCTGGTCCCAGCGAGTAGAAACGAAGAGGAGCATAAGTTATTACGCGGCCGACTGCCTGTCGCCGGTGCGGGTACGCGAGAGATTGCGGACCGCCGGCAGTGCGGCTGCAGCCGCCACGGGCGCCGCACCCCTCAAGCTGCAGACCCCCATTACGCTCGAAGTCGATACCCTCGCGACGTCCCACGCCGACGTGATGGAATGGGTGCCGCGCTTCACCCGCAGCGGCGCGCGGGGCGTGCGTTTTGTTGGTGAGGATATGCTCGAGACCTATCGCGCGCTCATGACCATCATCTACCTTGGAGCAACTGCGTAACACGTGAACGAAAAGACCCGATCCTGGCTGGTCATCGCGATCTTCGTGGCTTTTGCCGCGGCGGGCTATGTATTTTTTCTCAAGCCATATATGAAGCAAGTGCCCGAAGTCGATCAAGTGCTGAACGCGAGAAGTACGTGGGATGTGACGATGCAGCGCTACATGCTCACAGGCCCGATCGGCTCGGAGACCTACCGTATTTCCAATGACAACGGCGCGACTTCCATGTTCTACTCGGCAACGAATCGCGACGGCACGCTCACCAAGCAATTCAACGTGCCCCTTTCCGGTCCGAGCGCGACGTTCTTATACGAGCAACTGCGCTCCGACGGCATCTGGGAGCTCGACGACAAGCCAATCCGTCCGAAGCCCAAAGAAGAGTACGTCGTTGAGGTGTCGCAAACGCTCGGCAATCAAGGTGGAAGCCGCGCGTTTGGGTTCTCAGATCCGCAGTATTGGGCGACCACAAAGGCAGAAGAGTTTCAGCTGCGCATGCCCGCAAAGTCCATGAAAAAATTGAACCTGTCGAGCGTCGGGTCGGCCGGCCGTTCGCTGCGCGATCCCCGTTATCTGAAAATCGTGGATGAGATCCGCAACTTTGGCCCGCCCAGCGTCTTGCAAGCGGAGAACCTGATTCGCGCCGAGATCGCCGCCAGTTCGAAACCGCGCCCGCAAGCGAAGAAACATCCATAATGATACGCCGCAACTGGCGCCTGCTGGCGCTGATTCTGGGATTATGCATCCTCGTGTCTGCGGCGCTGTGGTACATCCTCGAAAACCCTTTTAGCCAGACCTTTGGACGCACGGTCACGATGGTGCCGCTGCACCAGAAGGTCGTTGCGCTGACGTTCGACGATGGGCCAAATCCGCCATACACGAATGAAATCGTGGATTATTTGCGCGCACATCATGCGGTGGCGACATTTTTCGTCGTGGGAAGCGCCGTCGCTCGCTATCCCGACGTCGTGCGTGCCGAAGTGCGAAACGGCGACGCGCTCGGAAACCATACCTGGGACCACGCGCACTTAGTGCTCGAAAGTTCGGCGCATATCGCGCGCGAGCTCCAGCGCACCGACGCAATCATTCAAAGCGTCGCAGGAGTACGCACCCGGCTTTTTCGGCCGCCGTTTGGCGCGCGCGATTATCGGATAATACGAGTGGCGCATCGGCTAGGCTACACGGTCGTGATGTGGTCGGTCCCCTTGCCGCATGACTGGAGCAACCCGCCGCCGCAAGTCATCCGAGATCGCGTGTTGCGCTACGTGAAGGACGGTAGCATCATCGTACTGCACGACGGTAACCGCGGCCGGGGCGGCAACCGTAAGAACACCGTTGAAGCCACCAAGCTCATCGTCGACGAACTCCAGCGCCGCGGCTATCGGCTGGTGACCGTTCCAGAGCTGCTGCAGCTGGGCTATGCGGAAGCTACAAAAAAGCAATCCGTTCCCGGCCCGCAAATGGAGTGACCGCCTGACATGGTTATTCTCGCGGCGATTCTCTTTTTGTGCTTGGGTCTCATCAATCTGGATTTTTCAGCGCGCTGGTGGGCGGGGCAGAGACTGCGCTTCGCCATCGGCGTGCCGCTCGTAGCGATATATTGCTATCTGGCGATGCCGCCATTGGTTTTTCCGCAAGCTCTTTCGCTGCTGCTGCTGACGTTTCTCCCCAACGCTGCGTACAGTGTAATGGAAGCCGGCCGTGTGTTTGTCGTCAGCCGTGCCATGCGAAGGATATTTCCGCGGCCACCGGTTGTGGTGCCCTACATCGCGGGTGTCGCCGTGCTCGCGGCATGGTTGGGCGTGATGGAACTAGCCCCAATCGTCGATGCCAGCGGTCTACGCGACCTGGCCAATGCCAGAATCACCAACGAATCGCCGCCGCCCGCTAAGCCGGAACACTTGCGAGTCGTACCTGAAGTCACGGCCGCATTTGAGGGAGACAAAGTCATCGGGCAGCTCGGGAGCTATTATCAAATCGATCCCAGCGGCTATAATATTCAGCCCGTCAACGGCGAGCTCACCTGGGTGGCGGCTCTACAATTTCGGGATTTTATCAAGTGGATCACGCGCCACACGACACCGGGCGTGGTGACCGTCTCGGCCGAGCACCCGGACGAGCCGGCGCGCGTCCTATTGGGCCAGCCGATGACCTACGTTCCCTCGGCGTATTTGTGGGATAACCTCAGACGCCATGTCTATGCACGCTTCGGATTCCGGCAGATTTTGGAGGTGACGCTGCAGCTGGATACCCAGCGCCGCCCCATGTACTTGGCGACCTTGGGCCGGCCCACCATCGGCTGGAGCGGAAGCATCGTGACCGGCGTCGTTTTAGTGGATCCGGTTGACGGCGCCATGACCTACTATCCGCGCGCGGATTTCAACCGCCTGCCGCCTTGGGTCAAGCGCGTCTATCCTCCCGACCTCGTGTGGCAGTACAACGAGTGGTTCGGATTGTACGTGCACGGCTGGTTCAATGCGCAGTTCGCAGAACGCGACGTTCACATACCCGCGCGCAAAGAGGTTTTCGGCGTCACCGACCCCGCAGGCGAATTTGTCTGGTTCGTGGATCATACCTCGCCTTCGGGCAGCGATCGCTCGATGACCGGCTACACCTACACCGACACGGTGAGCGGCAAGATGACCTATTACACCGGCTTCAACGGTTACTTCAACTCAGCTGCGGCAGAAAGTTCCGTCCGGCAGTTCCCGACCGTGCGCCAAGCGCAGCTCAACGCCACGCAAGCGGTGTTGTACAATCTGTTCGGCCGTGCGACTTGGGTCGTGCCGGCGGTCGCCGACAACGGAAAGTACCAGACGCTGGGACTCGTACTGGCGGACGGCGGCCACACGATCGTCGGGGCGGTAAACGCGCCTAATCCGGAAGCAGATGCGCTGGCACAGCTGCAAGCCTTTCTCAGCGGCAGCGCGAGCGTTCCCAGCAGCAGCCTTGGCGAGATCCACCGCAGCGGTGTGGTGGAGCGCGCGGCGGTCATCGGCGACGCCCTTTACATAACGCTACGCGGCGATAAGGCGCTCTACAAGATCGACTTGACCAACCCCGCTAACGCGTTGACTCGTCCGGGGGACCGCGTGCAGCTCACGCTCGTGCGTGCCGCGGGCGGTGAGGCGATGCGCGTGACGTCCTTCAGCAACCGCTCGTTGTAGCGGCAGGCCGCGCGCAAGCGTTCGTTGGGAAACCCGTTTTAGTCGGCATAGTCTGGCGCAGTGGCAGGTTCGTCGACGCGGTCGCACAGCTCGCGAAAGTTGCAGGTCCGGCAGAGCACGCGATGCTCGGTCATGGGAAAACGCTCGATGTCACCGGCAGCGTTGGCCGCCACATCGGTCAGGCGGCCGCGCACGTCTTCGACGTAGGTGGCGATCTCTCGCTTCGCTTCCTCGACACCCTCGGCGATATTGCTGATGGTTTCATCGCGCTGAGCTGCGACGTAGATGAGGTGAGCGGTCATGCGCTCGAGCGGTTGTCCGAACTTTTCTTTCACGAACAATCCGTAGATGGCAAGCTGGGCGAGATTGGTCTTGAACGTCTTGCCCGTTTTCCAGTCGATGATATGATAGCCGCCTTCGCTATCCTCGACGATGAGGTCCGGCGACGCATACAGCACCAAACCATCAAGGTTGATGCGCTTGTCGGCGATCGAACGGGGATCGATAAAACGAAATCGCTCGGTGGAAACAGCGAACGTCCTGCGTCCAAAGGGGCTGGCAGCTAAGCCGTCGACACACGAGTGCAGCCATGCGAGCGCATCGGCTTGCTGCTGCTCGTTGATGCCTTTGCCGTAGTAGTCCTCGAATAGGATCGCATAGTTCTTGACGTCACCTTCGCGTGCCCAGTCGGCGTTACGTGATTCGCGCAGACGTTTGAACAGGCGCCGCTCCATGTCGTCTTTGAGCTGCTTGCTGGGAACGGCGCTGGCACGGTCAGCCCTCCGGCGCAAGATCTCAGCCAACTCCTCGTGGAACGTTTCGCCGACCAACATGCTGAGGTTTTTGAGATTTTTCAGACGGTACGCGCGAGCGCTCTCGTGCGAGGCGTCGTCGCGCCAACCATTCCAGGAACCATAATACTGCCAATACAGTTTGCGCGGACACTGATAGAAGATGCGGTGCCGGGACCACGAGAACGCGAACTCGTTGCTGAGGTCAGCCATGCGGCACTTTGCGCCGGCCCAAGAAGGGCACGCTCACATCGCGATCGCGGAAAGCGTAATAGTGTCGCGCATTGGGGTGAGCCAGCGTTGCCGCCACCGGAATGCGCAGCACGTCTGCTTCCAAGAGTCCCGGTGCTTGCGCGACAGGCACAAAACGCGCTTCAACCACTTGGGGGTCAGCCGGCGCCGGCGTCACAATCGTATCGGATTCGAGAACGAAAAATGTGCAGTTGACAACCTGCAGGCGGCGCTCGTCGTCAATTGATTCGCTCACGTATGCCAGCTCGCGCAGACTAACGGCGAGCGAGGTTTCTTCACGGAATTCTCGCAGGATCGTGTCGGCGATCGTCTCAGCGTTTTCTTGGCGGCCGCCTGGCAGTGTCCACAGCGGCTCGGTTTCGCCTTCGTACTTGCAGCGCACGAGCAGCAGCGTGTCACCGCGCAGCAAGAGTCCGGTGCACAAGTTGATACGGCGCATTTCAGATCGCGGAGCGCTCACGCTTCCCACGATTCGGCTCGCGCCAGACAAAAAACTCCGCTGAGGAGAACTTGGCCGAAAGTGCTGTCGCGAGCGGCGATGACTACCCGAACGGAAATGGCGCGGTAAGGGGTAATTAACGGGCTCGAAACCTTGGCGGCGCGCGCTCTCGAGACGCGCAACGTGGTAGCGCCGATCCGACAATAACTTAAGGGTTCGCGCGACCCGAGCGTAATATATCCGGCGTGCCATCCGCCAAGCCTAACAGCACTGCCCGCGAACTTGCCATTCTCAACGCCATCGCTGAGGAGCTCAACAGCGCAGCCGACGTGCGCAAGGCGCTCGAGCGCACGCTCGCGCAGGTGACGGACTTGCTCGGTCTGAGCGCCGGCTGGGTCTGGCTGCTCGATCCCGAGACGCAGCAGTTCTACCATGCCGCCTCGCACAATTTGCCGCCCTACTTGCAAGAGCCGGTGCGCATGACCGGCAGCTGGTGCACGTGCATCGATGAATTCCGCGACGGTGCCCTCACGCCTAAAAATATCGACGTCATCGAGTGCAGCCGGTTGCAGCCGGCTGTGAAGAAGAAGGCGACCCATCTCACACAGGGGCTGCGCTATCACGCAACCATTCCTTTGTACGCTCAAGAGAAACCCATCGGCATCATGAATGTCACCGGCCCCGCGTGGCGCAAACTGTCCGGCGATGAGTTACGGCTGCTCTCCACGATCGGTTATTACGTCGGCGTCACAGTCGAACGCGCGCGCTTGGCGGCGGAGGGTGCGCGGCTTGCGCGCGCTGAGGAAAGAGCCAGAATAGCGCGCGAGATCCACGACACGCTTGCGCAGGGTCTTACGGCGATCGCCTTGCAGGTGGAAGGTGCGTTGCAGCAGCTCGACCGCGATCCGGTGAAAGCGCGCGATCGGATGGAGCGGGCGCTGGCGGTTTCGCGCACCAGCCTCGACGAGGCACGCCGTTCCGTGCTTGGTTTGCGCGGGTCCCCGCTTGGCGGAAAGACGCTGGGCGAGGCGCTTGGCAGCCTCGCGCGTTCTTTTACTTCGGAGACCGGCGTGCGCGTGACGGTCAGCGCGCAGAATGCCGGCGCATTACCGGCTGCAGTTGAGGCCGAACTCTTTCGCATCGCGCAAGAAGCGCTGGCAAATGTGCGCAAGCACGCCAAGGCAAAGTCTGTGAAAATAACGCTGAAAGTTAGCCGGCGCAGCGCGACGCTGTCCATCGTGGATGATGGCCGCGGGTTGGCGGTACGCGGGGCGTCCCCACAAGGTCACGGTATCATCGGCATGCAGGAGCGAGCGCAGTTGGTCAATGGCACGCTGCGCATCAACTCGCGCGCTGGTCAAGGGACCCGCGTCGCGATAGCAGTGCCGCTCGAGCCCGGCGTGGCATGAGCGAGTCAAACGCCCACCGCGCGATACGCATTGCTATCGTCGACGATCATCCTGTGGTGCGCGAGGGATTGAGCTCTATCTTAGAAGATGAGTCCGACTTCGCTGTCGTCGGCACGTTCGGATCAGCGGAAGAGATGCTAGAGCAAGCCGCCTCGCTCGCTTCCGATGTCGTGCTGCTCGATCTCGAGCTGCCGCACATCGACGGCGTTGAGGCGATCAGCAGACTGGCTCGGGTCGCGCCGAACAGCAAGGTCATCGTCTTTACCGCCTACGACGCGGGTGAAAAGATTCTGGGGGCGGTGCGCGCCGGCGCAAAGGGCTACATGCTGAAGGGCGCGCCCGCGCAAGAGATCGCGCAGGCGATCCGGCAGGTCAACTCGGGCGGCTCGCATCTGGAATCCGGCATCGCAGCGAAGATCATGGCCGGCGCAAGCTCACCCAAACGTGAGGAGCTCAGCGCGCGCGAGCGCGAAGTGTTAGCGCTCGTCAGTCAGGGTCTTTCCAACAAACAAATCGCCACGCAACTTTCCATCGCCGAACGAACGGTCAAATTCCACGTCACCTCGATCTTAGGTAAGCTCGGCGCAGAGAACCGCGCGCAAGCTGTGGCCCTCGCGAGCAGCCGGCGGCTCATATAGCCTGACCTACCTGACCTAACGGACAGGTCATAACAGTCCCCTAGGACAGCGCGCGCCCCACAGTTAGTGGTGCATACTTGAGTCGCAAACTTAACCGTTGTGGAGGTACGTGCATGGAACGCAGAGACGCGGTCGCGATCGTGACCGGGGCGTCGCGTGGGCTCGGGTTTGAAATCGCAAAGACGTACGGGAAACTCGGCATGCGGCTCGCGATCACCGCGAGAGATCAAGACGAGCTCGCACGCTCGGCCCGAGAGCTGGGCGAATTCACCCAAGTCTTGTCGATTGCAGGCGACGTCGCCGACCGCAGGCATGCGCAGCGCTTGATCGCGGAGACAGTACGCCGCTTCGGGGGCATCGATGTGCTCGTCAACAACGCTTCCGAGCTAGGGCCGAGCCCCATGCCCGCATTGCAGCAGCTGACGACAATCGAATTCGAACGGATACTCGCCGTAAACACGATTGCCCCGTTGCGGCTGGCGCAATTGGCACTGCCATACCTGACGCAGCGAGCGGGCGTGTTGATAAACGTCAGCTCGGATGCCGGCATCAATGCATATGCCAACTGGGGTGGCTACGGTTCGAGCAAAGCCGCACTTGAGCACTGGTCCCACATCCTTTCTGCGGAGATCAAAGATTCGAACATGAGAATCTTTGTGGTCGATCCGGGCGACATGGACACACACATGCACCGCTTGGCGGAGCCGGGAGCGGATCTATCGCACCTGCCGCATCCGGCAGCCGTTGCTCCAGCCTTTGCACAGCTTTTAGACGATCCGCGGCCGTACGCGCGGCTCGAAGCGCAGAAGCTTCTGACGGCCGGCATCGTTTGATGATCGCACTGGCGCCTCGCTATGATTTCACGCTGACGCCCGAGCTCGAGGCGCACGAGCCGCCCGAGGCACGCGGCTTGGCGCGCGACGAGGTGCGCATGCTGGTATCGGCTGCGGCCGGAAGCGAACCGCGTGATGCGCGCTTTTACGAGCTCCCCCGCATCTTAGAGCGCGGCGATGTGCTGGTCGTGAATACGTCGGCCACCGTGCCGGCCGCGCTTGAAGCGCAGGCTGCTAGCGGTGAGACGATCGCTTTGCACGTGTCGACGACGTTGCCGGGAGGGCTGAACGTTGTGGAGCCACGCCACACTCACGTTCGCGAGGGTGAGTGCCTGTCTTTGGCAGAGGGCGCGCACGCGAAGCTGCTGATGCCCTACCGCTCGTCGTCACGTTTGTGGATTGCGTCGCTAAGTTTGCCTCGGCCTCTGAACGAGTTCTTGCATCGCCATGGCAAACCGATTCGCTATCCGTACGTGAAGGCAGAATGGCCGATCGAGGCTTACCAAACGGTTTTTGCCCTCCATCCTGGATCCGCGGAGATGCCATCTGCTGCCAGGCCATTCAGCGAAAGGGTTCTTGCCGAGCTCGTGGCGAGGGGCGTCATCATCGCGCGGCTCATGCTGCATTGCGGCGTGGCCAGCCTGGAGCACGACGAACCCCCGTATGATGAATACTTCAGCGTGCCGCCTGAGACTGCGGCAACGGTGAACTCGGCTCGCGCCGGCGGCCGGCGCGTACTGGCAGTCGGAACAACAGCGGCTCGCGCATTGGAGAGCGCCGTTGACGAACGCGGACGCGTGGTCGCCTCGCGCGGCTGGACCGACCATATGATCTCGCCCGGTACGCCGGCACGGGCCTTTAACGCCCTGCTGACGGGCCTGCATGAACCGCGTTCCACCCACCTCGCCCTGCTCCAGGGGTTGACGGACGGGCGCGAGATCGAGCGCGCATACCAGGCTGCCCTGGCTCGCGGCTACTTGTGGCACGAGTTTGGTGACGTGCATCTCATCCTCGCAGCCTAGCCTGCGGCGCGTAATGCCGGAGCCGACGGCCGGGTCTAACCACCGTGCAAGCAAAGAATATGCCATGCTGAGACTTTTCCATCATTTCTTCCCCATCTTTGAAGCCTGGGTGCACGTCATCAAACCAAAGCCTGCGATCAGCAAGCCAAATTTCTTCCTCAATTGAAAGGGCGACCCAATCCGGTGCGAGATAGAGACGACCTAACCGTCACAACTGTGACCCAACCGCTCGACCAAGTCGGCGGTCTGCGCTTGCGCAACGCGATCCGTAAGAGCGTATCCGAGGGCAAAATCGATCATGCCCTCGACCTCAACGGCCTGGCGCGAATCGACTCACTTACCCTGGCTGCCATGATTCACGCGTTGCGCGCGGTGCGCGAAGCGGGTGGTTCCGTCAGCTTGCTGGTTCAGCAACCCCAGATTTTGAAGATCCTGTCCATCACGGGGCTGGATCGAATCTTCCCGATCCACAATAGCGAGCTCGAAGCGCGCGCCTTCCTGGTCGGAGCGCAACGCATTTCTGCCTAACTGAAGCGAATCGTGGGGCCTGCTCTACGAATGAAAGGCAGGCAATGCGGGCTTTGTCACCATGAGAAAAACCGCGATGAGCGGTGTTATCAACGCCAGCATGCCAAGCATGTTCCAGCGCTTCGTCAGCGCGTCGTAGCGTTCCCAATCCATCGTGCCACCGATGCCCGCCTCAGCAACGGCGCGCATCTCTCTTTGCGCGCGCGAAAGCGGTCCGAAGGCAATGCCGGCGATGATGAAGAGGATAAGCGCCCACAGGATCCAGCCCGTCGCCAAAATTGGGATTTTCGCAACGCCGGCAGCGCCAAACCCGCCGAGCAAGAGCAGAATAATTCCAGGAATCGTGAACCAGCGATCCGCCCCGATAATGCCTGCCAAGGTGTACGCGATGATGCGAGCATCCTTTGTTTGATCGGCGATCGTCTTCCAAAATATACCCACGGTTATATTTCCGACGAACATGATCACCGCCAGCACATGGACGAACTTCAAGACAAGATACATCAGCTAAACCCTCCCAAAACTGTTGCCGGCGCTGGCGATAAAGGTCGGTTCGATAAGAGCAACCGGTATGGTGCCGTACGATAGCAGCCGGTCGTGAAAGACGCGGAGCTCGAACTTGACGCCAAGGCGTGCCTTTTCGCGCTCGCGCAACGCCATGATCTGTTGTTTGCCCATGAGGTAGGACATTGGCTGCGTGGGCTCTTGCGTGTAGCGGCGCACTTCGCCGATCGCGTTGGGCCGTTCCAGATGCGCAACGCCGACCAGCATGTCTACCGCCTCATTGAACGTCATCGCGTCGGTATGGAGTTTTACATCGATGACGACTCGGCAGGCGCGCCAGAGCTGGTCCTTGAGCTGGAAAAGCCGAACTCGCGGATCGCTGCGCAAACCCTCATCGAGCACCAGCTGCTCGCAATACAGCGCCCAACCTTCGCAGAAGACCGTATCGGATAACAGTTTGCGGACGGGCGACGCCACCTGGTTGGCGAGCACGAGTTGGAGATGATGCCCCGGATAACCCTCGTGCACGTTGGTGAGCAGCATGCCGAAATAGTTATGACCGAGCATCTGTTCCGCGCGCTCTTCCGGCGGCAGCTGTTGATTGACAGGTGTGACGTAGTACAATCCCTCTTGCTGCGTCTCGAATGCGCCCGCCGGCATGTACGCGGCATACGGTACCGTCGGCCGCATGAAGAGCGGAGTTTCCACGACCTGTAAAGATTCGCCGCCTGGGATGGAAACGAGCTTGCGATCGATGACGAACTGCCGGGTCTCATCGACGCCGGCACGGTATTCTTGCAGCAATGTTGATTCCGCGGGCAGCTCGCGCCGCAGGGAATCAATGAGCTCGGTCCAGCTGCGCTTGGGATCTATTTGGCGGGCGACGTCAACCATTTGTGCCTGGGTTGATTGCACGGCGCGCTCGCCAACACTCAGCAAGCTGTCGACGTCAAAATCCAGCAGATGCTCGCGCCGCAATTTGAAATCGAACAACTCACGCCCGATCGCAAACGGCATACCGTCACGACCGATGTGGCGCGTGCGCAGAAAGTCTGCGTAGTCGGCGCTGGCCGCCACCGCTTTGTCGAGACTCGCACGCAACGCCGGATGTTTTTCCGCGATGGCGCCCACTGTATGCTGCAGAAATTCGGCACCGCCTTCGGTTTCCTCGATCGCGATGTCAGTCCAAATCCTAGGCGAGCGCACCAGATTTGTCTTGCCAGCCGCGAGGATCTCCGGCATTTTTTGCAGGCGGCTTTCGAGTGCGGGCAAACGCTCGGCCAGCGGCGCGTAGTCGCGGGCGAGCAAGGAGTAGATCCCCGAAATTGCAGTACCGGGATAAAGCGAGGGATCGTGTTTGTGCGGTTCCAGTTCGGCTAGTTCGCGTAGCTCGACCTCGAACTTGGAAACGAGCAGATTCCAGTCGATGCGTTCGCCCGGGATTAATCCATCCGGATTCCAAGCGCGCAGCGTGGCGAGGTGATTCTTGGCGCGAATTTGATCCTGCGCAAAGCCGTCCAGGGAAACGTCGGGCAACAAGGCGTCATAGTCATGTATGCCGGCCCAAGTCGCATCAATAGGGTCATTCTCAAGGATGTCGTCGACAATAGCACAGCTCGTCTGTGCAAAATTTTGCATTTCGAGACTGCCGTTCAAATAGTGAGCCGAGCCCCCTTGTAATCGAACGTATGTTCGATTATACTAACAATCCACCTGTATTTTCTAAAGGTAAGACATGTCGCAGATTGCCCTCAAAGCCTTACTGCAAAGCCGTTGGCACGGTGCAGCAGTGCATGGGCGGGTGGCGCCGCTAAGCGGTTGGCTGACGGGCATAGACAGCGTGGACCAGGCGTTGGCGCCGGTTGGCATTCCGCGCGGCCGGCTTACGGAAATCTTCGGTCACTTTTCATCCGGCAAAACAACGCTCGCATACGCTCTGCTTGCCAATCGTCTTGCAACAGGCGACATCGCGGCATACATAGATCCTGAGGCTTCTTTTTTTGCGCCCGCGGCCCGTTCGGCGGGTATCGATCTCAGCCGGCTCATCATCGCGCGGCCGCGCTCGGCGCAAGCATTGTTGCGTGCAGCCGATGCACTCGTACGCGGCGGTGCCTGCAGCGTCGTGGTTGTGGACGCAGGCAAGAGCACGATATTGCAGACGCATCATTGCGCCCGTTTGGTGGCGCAAGCAGAAAAAACCGGCACAACGTTATTGGTGCTTTCGCACGGCCATAGTTCGGCACTGGCTTCCTTTGCCACAGTGCGCTTGTGGGCGCGCGGACTTTCGCCGGTGTGGCAACCGGGTGCCGACGGCGGTTCGCGCTTATTGGGCTATGCGATCGATATGGAAATCGCCAAAGCCCGTACGGTCGCGCCGGGTAAGCTATTTTCTTTTGCAGTGTTCGTATCCGAAGTCGTGGGCAGTTGGCCCGTGAGAGCTGCGAATACGCCGCCCAGTGATGTGGAAAGTGGATCGCTGCGCCGGCCTGCTCCATTGGCGAGTGCCGCAAATCAATGAAGCCAGCGCAGCGTGTCGCGTGTCTGGTCATACCACATTTCACTACCGACGTGTGCTTGCGCGCGAATCCCTCGCTGGCCGGGCGGCCCCTAGCCGTTGCCGAGGGAGCAATCCGGCGCGAGATCGTCGGGCACAATCGTGAGGCGGCCGGCGTGCACGCCGGCATGACGCCCAAACAAGCGCGTGCAGCATGTCCTGGACTGGTGGTGGTTGCGCGCAACGAGGCGGCCGAACGCTGCGTCACGCGCGAGTTGCTCGATGCTTTGGAAAGCTGCAGTCCGCATGTCGAAGGCGTAACGCCGGGCGTGTGCTTTTTCGACGCGAGTGGTTTGCCGCACGGCGAGGCCGAGGCGCTGGCTGCCGCGCTTGCGCTTTCGGCAGGGCTGGGATTTAGCGCAGCGGCTGCCATCGCCGACGACAAGTTCACCGCGCGCTGTGCGGCCTATAGCGGCGGCGGCTGCAGCATCGTGCCCACCGGCAAGAGTGCCGCATTTCTTGCGCCCTTACCCGTTGGGTTGCTGCCGTTGGCGCCGGGAGATGGAGATCGTTTCGAGATTCTCGGACTGCGCACGCTCGGGCAAATCGCAGCACTGCCCACCGCGCCGCTGGCAGCTCGCTTCGGGGAACGAGCCCGCATGTATGCCCAGCTCGCGGCGGGTCAGGACGTCGCCCTCGTGCAGCCGCGGCGCAGTGTAACCGTGTATGAAGAGCGTTTTGCATTTGATGGCGTCATCGAGCAACTCGAACCATTGCTGTTTGCGTTGCGCGGCTGTCTGGTCAATCTCGCCGCACGCTTGAGCGGCTCGGCCCACGTGTGCGACCGGGTCGAGATCATCCTTATGCTCGATGCGGGCAACAACGGGATGCACTGCGCGAACGGCGATCCTGCTGCCGCAACATTGCAGGTGCCGGTGCTGCTGGCCGAACCGACTGCATCCTTGCCGTTGATGTTCGATTTGGCTCGCATCGCATTAGAAGCGCGCGAAGATTTAGGGGCTGTTGAAGCGCTCTTGGTGCGCATCGTGCCTTGCGGCGAGCCGCCACCGCAATTGGCGTTGTTTGACGGCAACGGCGCATCGCGCCGGACGGCGCTGGCCGCCACGCTTGCGCGCTTGCGCGCTGCGCTCGATCCCAACGACGTGCTGAGAATGGAACCGCAGCCGGAAAGGTCACGCTTACCAGAACGCATGCAGCGCATAGTGCCGATCGCATCACCGCGAGATTTTGAGGAGCGGCCTACAGCGCGAAAGGGAGCGACGAAAAATGGAGCGACGAAGAATGGCACGATGAAGAATAGCGCAACAAAAAATGGCGCTCTGCAGGCTTGGGCTCCTGCATTGCGCCTATTGGATCCGCCCAAACTCAT
>Ga0209220_1000022_pt1 | contig 95979 bp, 83 predicted proteins | sample BlaSpr_A8_OM3_M3_FD_187984 | JGI IMG/M metagenome (GOLD analysis project Ga0209220, IMG submission 187984) | Forest soil microbial communities from Thunder Bay, Ontario, Canada - Black Spruce, Ontario site 2_A8_OM3_M3 (SPAdes) (version 2) | ecosystem: Environmental > Terrestrial > Soil > Boreal... | reverse complement strand
TGCGAATATGGTGGTCGACAAAGCGGCAGAAGCTGGTCGACAGATTGTATTTGTGAATGCCAAGTACACGTCGCAAACGTGTTCTAAGTGCGGCTGCGTGGATGCCGCTAATCGATGCACGCAGGCGGATTTCGTCTGCCTGTCCTGCGGTTACGCGCTGCATGCTGACGTGAACGCGGCCGCTAATATACTGAAGAGGGCGAAGTTGTCGCCTGCGAGGAGGGGCGCGGCATTGGCCGACCCCGCAGATCCGCGAAATGTGCTATCGTCGGGGAGGACCCGGCTCGCGCGGCACGATGCTGCGTGAGGGCGCATCCAACGAATGGCGGGAAAGAATGCCCAAATTAATGGTGAGCTCTTGGCTGCCACAGGCGTAATGGTGAGTTTGGAGTAGCCGCCTTTCGGTACGTTGCGGATCTCTTGCGAGACGACGAAATCAAAGAAGGGGCGATTGTGATCGTTTATGCAGGCGCGCACGTTCGGATGAAAGAGATTCGCAATCCGACTTGCATCTTTAGACTGCCGAGCGGCCACATATGCGTGCACGAATTTGACCTGCGCATCTCTCGCGCCGGCTGGATCGGGCGCCACCGCGGGAGCGGGAGACGATTTGCAGCCCAGAATCGTCAGCACGAGTATGCAAATGGCTAGTGGAATCTGGTATTCATTTTTGTGCGGCCCATAGATGATGTATCGGCTAGATCTCGCCAGAAGAATCTAGGCCCGCCGGAACGGGAAAGCTCCAGCGAATGCCTAACCGCCCCGAGGGCAATTTTACAGATGCCCAGCGGTTTCATATTTTGTAGCGCCATGTCCAAGTTTCGACTCCCGAAATGGAGGAACTTTTGTGAGCACTCCGGTCATCCCGTTCAACATCGGCAACACCGCATTCATGCTCATCTGCGCGAGCCTGGTCATGCTCATGACCCCCGGCCTCGCGTTCTTCTATGGCGGTTTGGTGCAGCGCAAGAATGTCTTGACCATCATGATTCAGAGCTTCGTGTCGCTAGGCTGGACAACGGTCCTCTGGTATGCGTTCGGATATTCTGAGTCTTTCGGTCCCGATTGGCATGGCATCATCGGCGATCCAACCCACTACGCCTTCCTAAAGGGAGTCACGCTCAACACGATGTTCACCGGCAATGATGCCGGCATTCCCCTTGTCGTCCACGTGGCTTACCAGATGATGTTTGCGATCATAACGCCGGCCTTGATCACCGGCGCTTTCGCCAACCGAGTCACGTTCAAGGCCTACTTTCTCTTCCTCACCGGCTGGCTCATATTGGTTTACTTTCCATTTGTGCACATGCTGTGGAGTCCGGACGGCATCCTTGCGAAGTGGGGCGCGCTCGACTTTGCCGGCGGCATCGTAGTGCATGCCTCCGCCGGCTTTGCCGCGCTGGCTTCGGTGCTGTATATCGGGCGTCGCCACGTGGTGGAGAACAGGCCACATAACGTTCCGCTGATCGCGCTCGGCACAGGTCTGCTGTGGTTCGGCTGGTACGGCTTCAACGCAGGATCCGAGCTGCGAGTTGACTCGGTGACTGCTGCCGCCTTCCTGAACACCGATATCGCTGCATCATTCGCCGCCATCACGTGGCTTTTTGTAGAGTGGGCGCGCGGCAGACAGCCCAAGTTTGTTGGACTGCTCACAGGAGCGGTCGCGGGCCTTGCTACGATCACGCCTGCGGCCGGTTATGTTTCGCCGACCACGGCCGTGGTGTTCGGAATTTGTGCAGGCGTGATTTGCTACTATGCCGTCGCGTTGAAAAATCGACTGGGCTGGGATGATGCGCTCGACGTCTGGGGCGTGCACGGCGTGGGCGGTTTCCTGGGCATAACATTGCTCGGCATGTTCGCCTCCAAGGCATGGAACCCAAATGGCGCCGACGGGCTGTTTCTGGGCGGAGGAGCATTTTTCGTCAAGCAGTTCGTGGCCGCGTTTGTGTGCAGCCTCTGGGCGTTTACTTTCACCTACGGCATGTTGTGGCTGATCAATCGAATCACTCCCGCGAAGATCGATCCTTTGGCCGAAGAGCGCGGCCTGGATGTTGAACTCCATGGAGAGGAGGCGTACCCACTGGGCCTTTAAAAAATCTCAAAAAAGCGGCATTCCAACGAGCCACTCGGAACTACTCACATCAGAACCACAGCACCGGATGGTGCATGACGTGAAGAGAGGTTACACATGGCAGAGCAAAAGAAATGCGAACACGAGCATTGCAAGTGCATGGCGACGTCGGGTCGTTTTTGCAGCGGGCACTGCGCGAAACACGCCGAGCACGCGCAAGATCATAAATGCGAGTGTGGTCACCCCGCCTGCGTGTAGACTCCAGATCTCATAACGGGAAGCTCCTAGTGAAGCGCATCATCGCTGGGGGCATGGCGCTCCTGGCGATGATCTTGCTGTGCGGCTGCGCGAGCGCTAAAAAGAGCTACCAGGCGGGCTACCACACTGGCTTCAGGGAAGGGTTCAAGAAGAGCTTTCTGAGGAGTTGTGAACGCAACTCGACAAACTCGCGCCAAAAGGCCTACTGTACTTGCAGCGAGACTGAGCTGGAGAAGCGCTTCGACGACAACGCTTTGACTGCGCTCGCGACACATGGCGCGTCGAACGAACAGCGCACAGAAGTCCAGAATATTTTCAGCGCTTGCCGCGTCCAAACGCTAAGCGCGCACTGATCGTTACCGCGGTAGCGACCAGGATGGGAGCGACCCGACTTCAAGCTTGACAAATCCCGCATGAAGAGTGAAATGTCAAGCGCGGATGCAGCCGTGAACGGCGTCGCATCGAACGGGCCGACTGTTCGATCGAGAAGATGCGCCGTCAGAGTCTGCGCAGGAGCGCATGAAGCGGATCGAACGAGTCAAGCTATACCCAACCGCTGCGCAGGGCGCGTGTCTCCAGGCATGTTTGGGCGTGTGTCGTGAGCTGTACAATGCGGCACTCGAGCAACGCCGCGATGCGTGGCGATCGCGTCGACTCAGCAATCGAAATTTTCTCATGAGTGAGAACACGAGTTTATCACGTCACTGCCTGGGCAGCCACACGTATTTTGCGGAGCGCACCGCATAGATGGCGCTGGCAGCCCACCCTTGCGGACGGGCCGCAAGTCAGTACTTGAACTCTTGGATTTGGGTCCCGTTAGGGGCGTAGGTCCAACCTCGTCGTGAGGTCGGATCGAGCTGCACTCCACGCTCCATGTTCTGGCTGGTGTTAACCGGGAAGAGCTGTCGCGCGAAGTTGAACCCGTTCAAGGACTCGATTAATTGGCCGGATGCCGGATTTATCACGCCGATGACGCCGGTAGCGTTATTGTTTTGTATATAGTCCGGGGCGGCGAAAAAGGCGCTGACCAACAGATGATGCAGGCTGTCGTAAGCAGGCAATAGGGCCGACTTTACCTGCACGTACATGATCGGTCCGGGTTCCAGCGTGCTTTGAGATATTGCTTGAAATCTTCCTGGCGGGATTAGGAGGGTGCCCGTAAACGGATTGCCACCGCCGACGAGATATACTGTTTTACCCTGATTGTCGGTGACAATTCCGGTGATACAGGTAGCCGCGGGAGAGTAGGGCGCCACGACTCTTGTTGTCAAGTTCACTGAGCCAATGCCGCCTGCTTGCACAACGCAGTTGTCGCTTTGTCGGTTGACACCAACGAACACTTTACCTGTGCTCGCATCCAAGTCGAGAAGCCCATAGTTGGCACCCGATGGTGTCTGAACATCCAAAGCAATCGGCGCTCCCAATGCCATCGTTGAGGGCGTCAAGGTAACCATTTGATCCGAGCCATCAAGGGTGGAGAATCCCAACAAGGCGACCCGATCACGCTCGGCATCGAGACGTGCCCCCACGAGCGCAAGCTTCGCCGTGTCCTCGACAGGCGTGACCTTAAGGAGTTGCCCGGTCTGTCCGTCGTAAGATTCCAGGAATTGGTGCGTTCCAAACCACTCGCTGCGTAAGACGATGTTGGTTTGCGTTTTGCTGTCGAGCCCAACGGTTTGGAACACCGTGGCGCCGCTGAAATCTGAGGCGAATGGGGCGCTGTACGTGCCGCTCGACGTTGAATATGGGAACAAGAACGATTCAAGCGGGTTTCCAAAGCCATCGAAAAATACGGTGCTGACCGTGCTCCGTCCGTTGGGTTTTACATCAAAGTCGAAAACTTGTTGACCGCCAGGGCTTAGCCCATCATTGAACTGTAATGTGGAAACCGCTGAAGCTTGTCCAACCACTTTGGCGCCGTTTGCCGGCAAAACGCGAACTGTGTACATGTCGGATGACTGAAGACCGAGGGACGCGGCATTCAAGTGAGCCACGCCTGATGTACCGGATTGCGGCAAATATTTGACCGACGGGGAGTCAACCCCGTTGCTGTCGCGAGTGCTACCGTTTTGGTTTGTAAATGTGTTGAATAGACCGAACAGGGTTGGTGCAGGCGCCGAAATTTCGATAATCGCGTTAACTGCACCACGCACCTGGCTTACATTGTAGTGCACATCGAAACCGGGCGCGGCTCGTTGTACGCTCACGATATGCGATCCGCTTTGCGAAGCAGTGGCGCCTATCGCCGTCGTTTGGCCGGGTATTGAGAACGTCGGCGCTTCAGGCCGCTCATCGAGATCACCCTCGCCGATCCGCAGCGGCGAAAACTCGCCAACCGTTGGGATTTGGTCGGGAAACTGCTGTTGTATGATTCCAATGCCGTATACGCCTTCGCCCGCCGCGAAGGCCGAGGCCGGAACCGAAACGGTCCCGCTCAGGTTGGCGAGCGGTATTTGGTAGGTGATCCGAAATAACGGGGCCGCCAACGGACTCCAGTGATCTATGGAAGACACCGCCAAACCCGGCGAGATCAGTCCGCGCACATCTCTGATGTCGTAGTGCACCAGCACTGGTTGGCCTAAGGGCACCACGGCCGGAACGACCGGGGCGAGGGCTTCGAGATACGTGCCGTCGGTGGGCCCGAACGTGAGAATCTCCGAGATACCGGCTAGCTTGCGACTGCCGTTGAAGATCTCGTAAGTGACGGTGAGCGATCGCGATGTCGTGCTCTCAAGCGGCAGGTGCGCGGCGGCCAAAATCTGAGCTGGCAACAGCCTTGCAACGCGGCTGCGCGAAATGACTTCATTTCCCACCCGAAGTTGATATCGAAGCCCCGGGCTGTCCGGAATCCCGACGATATCCGGAGCGAACGTCATTGGGCTGACCGTATTTTGTCCTGACAATATCCCTTGAAAACCCAACGGGGGTCCGTTGAGTGGAATGTTGTCGGTATTGACGAGGTCGACGAATTGCGCTCCTAGGTTCGCGAGGTTTTGACGCAACGCTACGCCCAGCCGAATGATTTGCGGTGCTATAACGCTTTTGTGCGCGAACACTCTTTCGACGGCGGCGGTCACATCGATTTGCGGGCCCACATTAAGCCGCCGGTCTGCGATTTGAGGAACCGGCACGGCGCGGCCAGTATCAGTGAGTAGCGCGCGGATGTCTTGCGGATGCAATGTTTGACCCGTCAGACGCCCGGCTTGTAGCACCACGGCCGCGGCCGCAGCCGTCATCGGTGCGGACGCAGATGTTCCCGCGTTCAGCACCGGAATTACGGAGCGAGCATTGCATTGGAGATCGCAGACGTGGATGAAGGATGGGATATTGTCGCTGGGCCCAGAGACGTTGACGCGCTGCCCAAATCCCGACGCAAAAACCGCTCCGCCATCCCATCGCGTTTCGACGAACGTTCCCTGATTCGAAAAGTACGTGTGACCCTGTGGCGGAGCAACAAAAATGTCGTCGGTCGTGGTTCCGCCCACGGCGATGGCGCCGCTGTCGATCACCCGCCCGCTGATGGTTGAAAACGCATCGTCCGCGGTTGAGGTCGGTGGTTGAAGGTCAGTAGCGAGATCCGTAGCAGCGCTTCCGCCGTCGGGGCCCACCGCCGCGGGCGTGAACAGTCGAGTGCCGTCACCCGCAGAGATACACACCACGATGCCGTAGTTCTGAACGATGGAGGCGATGATGGATTGGGCGAGCGGATCTTCCTCAAGATATCGTCCGGGAAAGCCGACCGTGTCAAATCCAAATCCAAGGCTCGCACTTATCACATTTGGGTGGGGCTGTTGCTGAGCAGCGGCGAGCAGGGCGACCGCGATCTGGGAAATCGTTGGCTGCTCGGGTATAACGAGGCGATACTGGGCGCCCGGGGCGATGCCAATCAGGTCGGTGAGAAATGATCCGACAGCTCCTGGCCGCTGCCGGTCGTGCGGGAGCGGCGCCATCATGGAAAAATCGAGCAGAACTTCACCATTGAAGGGGTCTTGGAATTCAGTGCTACCAAGTGGATTGAGAACACCGCTATGATTACTCGTAAAGGTCGGGATGAGGGGGAACGAGGGGATGTCGAGATAGCGCTGGGCACCTTGAATTATCGTAGTCGGACCAAACATTCGCACGTACGGGTCGCCGTTATTGGCCATTTCTTGATCCGTCAGATCTCCGACTGAGACGTTGGTTATGATTTCACCGGTCCCGGGAAGCTGAGTGAAGCGCTGCGCGATCTCGGCATACGCGCCGTACAGGTCGACCCCATTGGCGTTCAGATAACTCTGCAGTGAAGAAACGACGCCGAAGTTCGTCGGCAGTTTTGCGCTAAGTGGAGAACTGGCATTCACCGTCGCCTGGCGGTAGCGCGCACCGTCGCGCTGCACTTGATTGATGATCGAGCTCGGAACAGGCTGCACATTCGTCGACATGCCTGTCACGTACCAATCGGGCTCTGCATAACGGACCGAACTCAGCTTCCGAAGTGCCGCAGCAGCCGTCTGAGGATCCACACCCGAAGTTATGTCGACGAGATACGAGTTCGCGATGTCCACGGAGTGGGGGCCGCGTTGAACGGTTGCAAGCCCGCTTAATGCATTAGCCGCGGTCACCAGAGGCGTGAGCGTGCGCGCGCCCAGGGATCGCAGGACATCGTTTACTCGGCCGTCATTGGTTTGCGGCTTGCGCGCGAACGCATCATGTTTCGTCGGAGAAGCGGCGCCAAGTACGGTCACACCCGGCGCAAGCACCATGATCACCCTGCCTGGCCCGAACAGAGCGTTGTGTTGGGTTACGAGTTGTTTTATGATCGCGTACTTGCTCGGAGCAAACGAAACGCCGGCTGCAGTATGACCGCGTGGCATGAAGACCGCAATCTGGCTTGATTGCCTGCCATTCCGCGACGTTATCGTGCCGATGCCTGTTTCGTTGATGCGAACGGCCGCTCCACCCGGCAGTTTAAAAGATCCCAGGTCGGAGGCTTGACTGGAAACCGCTGCCATCGTTGCGAACAACAACGCGAGGCACATGACCACAGTGGAGCGATAAAAGTAATTCACATCCGGCCCTTTCAAGAAAAGCGGACGAGTGCAGTGAGAGGCATTTTCTTAATTACACTTGGGCATTTCCCGCAAGCAAAACTGCCATTTATGTGCCTTTTCTCAATTTCATTTGAGCCCACTCCAAAAATTTTCAGTTAGAAGCCATCACGTGAATGGTCACAGTTGCCGGCAGCTGGACCGTCACCCTGATATATTGTGCCGGTATCACCTGAACGCATTGCCCGGGCGTCCCAACCGAGAACGACGCGACTTGATTAGGATCCGCTAGCAGCGGGCTCATGAACCGCTCGTTGAAGAAAGTGCTGCCATCCAAGGAAGCGCTCACAACGAACGTTGTTGGATAGACGCTGGATAGGCACACCGTGACATCTTTTGGGAATCCTAAGGAGGGTGTCGTGAACATTTGGCTTTCAGAAACGGCAGTGCGCGTTGCAAGGCAAACGATGCGACCGCTGCTCGTTCTCTGTCCACAACCGTCGGCCTTCGCCGGCTCACTCGCGACTACAATCGCCGCGAACACGGCGAAAACTAATAACGGACATCGTATCATCACATCATGCTCCAGCGCCTAGCTTAGACGTATTCAGGGCTGAGAGTTCACGCTTTCTGGCCAAGTGCCATTTCTTGTGAATAAATGGTGGAATGCTCAGAAGGGCTGCTAAAACGAGCTTACCCTTGATCTTGACGCTCGAGGCAACTGCGGGGGAACACGCTTCGCGGCACGATCGTGGAGGGTAGGCTTAGCCGCTGCTCGCAATAGCGCCGAAGTTTTCGACGGACTTTCAAAGCGGTCGTAAAGCATCTGTCATCAAATGGGCTTATGACCTTAAGTGTAGTCCCTGTGTAATCTGGATTGACTGGGTCCAAGTGCCTATTCGGCGATTTAATGGTTAGAGGCAGCATTCAATCCGCTGCAAGGTGAAGGGTAATCACAGCTTGATTTGGGTGCATGACGTCGCACCTTAGAATCCCAAACAATGACAAGCGCTTGCAAGTTGTTCTTTGGCAGCCTACTCGTGGTGGGGCTCGCCGTTAATTGTACCGGAGCGGACAAAATAGCCGTTGCCGCCGCTCGACCTGCGCTCGCCGTAGAAACAGTTAGCCAGCAAGTCACTCTCACGGCAGACAATGAACCGGTACGAAATGTCTTGCTGGCAGTGGGCAAGAAGTTCGGTGCCAATATTGCCATCTCCAATGAGATACAGGGGCGCACGAGCGTCGCCTTACACAATGCGACGCTGGACCAGGCGCTAACCGCAATCCTCAAACCTCTGGGCTATTCATATCGGCGCTATGGTCAGCTCATCATCGTTGGAACGCTGAACGTGAACCGGCCACCAACGCCGCATCGAACTCCACCGCCCGTTGAAGTTCCGGTCGTCTTGAGCGTCACCGTCGTTCCGGTCGTTCGAGCCGCTTCTATTTTACGGCGGCTCTATCCGCAGGCGCATATCACCGAGGACAAGGCAGCGAATGCGGTCATCGTCGTTGCGCGCCCTGACGATATCACGGCCATGCGCGCTGTCCTGCAGGGTATCGACGTTCAAAATCCTACTCGGCCGACGACAGAAGCGCTTCAACTACACAGCGCCGATCCGCAAGTCGTCGCGGCGAAGTTACGCGGCCTTTATCCGAATGCACGCATAACTACCGCCCCGAATAGAAGTGTCATCGTGGTGGCCGCGCCGAGCGATATGACGCAGATCAAAGCGCTCGTCTCAGCCGTCGATGTTTCCCCCGCAACGCCTGCGCCCGCCTCCCGGCCAGCGGCGGAGGCAGTCAAGGTTCTTCAGGCTCGACCGCAAGACGTCGCTCGCGCCATTAGTCATGAATTCACGCGTGTCCGTGCAAGCGTGGTTGGCTCATCCGTTCTGATACGTGGCGCACCCGAGGACGTGAGCAGGGCGAAAGCACTCATCGCCCTTATTGACCAGCCGCCCGCGACCTCGCGCTATACCCAAGTCTACAGGTTACATAGCGTTGGTGCAAAGTCGGTCGCGGATCTCATCAGCCGGTCTTTTCGAGATGCGATTGTCACAGTAGATGAAGAACTCAACGCTATTTCGGTGACAGCGACAGCGCCTCAGCAGCAGCGAATCTCCGATGGGATAGCCCAGCTGGACGCCGCGCCGACTGGAGGCGCAACTGTGCAGCAGCCGGGCAGTGCGGTGGCCGCCGGCACGGGTGCTGATAACAGCAACGTTGAGGTTATTACGCTCAAAGCCGCCACGCCGGGCCTCTCGCAAGGACCTTCGACCAGCGCGACCGACATCGCTACTTCCGTTACCCAGGCACTGCAACAATCGGCGCCTGATCTGCGCATCACGGTGCCAAACAATTCAACGCAGCTCATCTTAACCGGAAGTCCTTATAGCATACGCCTGGCCAAGCAACTTATCGATCAGTTGGATGTTTCGCCTCCGCTCGTCGTCTTGGACACAGAGGTGCTCGAACTGGATGAAACGGTAGCCAAAAATTTGGGTTTGCTCTTCCCCACGCCGATTTTGGGGACGACGTACTCTGAAATTCCTCCGCCGCCAGGGCCCGGCGGCACCTCTCCGCCGCTGTTAGGACTCCAACCCTTTACGCGGACGGCTCTTTCTGTCACGGCCGAACTTCATTTTCTGGTGCAGAGAGGCAACGCCCGCGTACTTGCCGATCCGCGGGTCACGACTTTGTCAGGCCGCACAGCCACGATCCGCGCGGGAGACACAATCTCGATTTTGACGACAACGGGCGGCGGTGCGGGCTCCATCGCGACCACCCAGCTGCAAACTTTTCAAACTGGCGTCTCGTTGGACATCACACCGGTCGTGAATGCGGGCAACGCCATCAGCGTGACCTTGCATCCCGTGGTCAACAGCTTAACCGGTTTCCTCAATAATGTGCCGCAAATTGCGACCCGCGACACGCAAACGACCGTGAATCTCCAGGATAATCAGACGTTGGTTATCGGAGGGCTCATTCAAGAAAGCACCACCCGCACTGAAGATAGGCTTCCAGTCCTCGGAGATATACCGATCATCGGCGAGATTTTTCGGCATAGAACAATCAACCATACTCGCAACGAGCTGATCATCGTGGTGACGCCCCACGTCTTGGCACCCGGTGCCGCAGAGATTCTGCCCGGTCCCCCGCTGCCGAGGATTCCCACCCCCAACCCATTGCCGACCTTGCCACCGGGAACCACACTTCCGCCAATGAGCCACGAGACACCAGTCAGCCAGTCTGTCTACAACGGACAGCAGGCTGCGCCGCTTCCCGTCGCGTCACCCGCGCCCGGCCGGCCCTCGCCGCAAGCAAGTCCACTCATGAGCCCTGAGCCGACGCCGTCGGCGTTCGCGGCAACAAATGTTTACACATATGGCCACGTACCGAGCAACACTTTCGCCGGCCCGACGGATCCGGTGAAAATTTTCTACGTGACTTTTACGCCGACTGTCCTTCGTAATGGCACTCTCGTTAGAATCAACGCAATTACGACGACAAACGCAAACAATTTGGTCCTCAGCTACTCCTCGAATTCTACTCAGCTATCCCAGATCTCAGCGGGCAAATGGCAATCGGCCTATAACTTCAATGCCTCTGGACTGCCGATCGGGCAACCCAGCGTCCAGCTTACCCTCACGGCATCGCGGATCGACGGAGCCTCGGCCTCCATCCAAATCCCGATCACCGTTACACCATGAGGCGCTTCTTACAGATCACCGGCGGGGTTTTCGTTTTCGCGTGGATGCTTGCAGTCGTGGCGGCGGGCTGCGCACATCTGTCTACCGCGACGCCGGTGCCATCCGACACGCCATCAGGCTTCCCGTCAGCGAGCCCGTTTCCGACGGCATCACCTAGCCCGGGCGCTTGCGCGACACAAGCGCCGAATACGACGCTCGTCATCGCCATGGCGGCTTCTATCACGGCTACTCCAGTTCCGACGTATGGTACCATCGATGGATATACGACCGTTACCTCGGGTGGTTTTTTCGGCAATGTTGCAACCTTGATCAACGCCCATGCCAGTGATGTGGTGCAGTTTGTCAATGGAGAAACCACCGGGCCGGCGACGATTTTTCATTCCGCCGCAGGTTTCTCCGGCCCCACTTTTCCGCCGGTTCCCTACACTTTTCCGTCGGCCGTACAGCAACAGGTTGGAACCAGAATTAGTTCGCAATCATGGTCGACAGGTCGTATCGCACCTTCTTTGACTCAATTTTGCTTCTCGCAAACGCTTACTTTGATCGTCGGGAAATTTTACTTTGGAGATTTGGATTATTACAACAGCTCGAACATGAGGGATGTCATTGTCGTCGCTCCCTGATCCTTGACCCCTGGGGTGGCCTGGAGATCGAACCCTTTGGCTACTGACCCTTGCTGGGACATGAAGTGGCGGTCTCGTAGTGCGCCGCCACTTCAACTATCGTACGCAAGAGCCGCTGATTTCGAAGGCGCCTCATTGAAGTTAATTGGCAGGACGATGGCATGACGCAGAGGTTGGAGTGGAGTATGGTTGTCACATGCTAGCATTTGTGGCCGCAGTCGGGATTGGCACCGCGCGGCCTGACTTCGTGCCCAAAGATGCGACAGAGACCGCGCGATGCGTAGCCGGACTGGGAGACGTCTATTGGAATCCCGCAAAGCTACCGTTTGGGCCGACCTACGGCGCCTACAACGGCCAGCCGATATTTGAAGAGTTCATGATCTCCCAGAAAGACTTTGAGCAAGGGCGCAATTGGCAGAACATCAGCGTACCCATTCGTGGCTACAGCGTCGACCATGTGGACGTTTGGTTTGCGCCGCACGGACATGATGGAGCGCCAGATCCGCACTATGACATAATACTATTCTTCGTACCGCATTCCGTGCACATGAAATTGTGCAATCCTAGTGGCAGACTTCCGGACTTCGTCCTTCAAAAATGACGCTGAATCGAAACGGCGCGACTAAGATCAAAGTCAGTGTCTAGGGGAAACGAAAACAGAGCCACTGCTCGCGCTTGGCGGGCGCACCATCGCGCTTTTGAGCGGACAACTAAACGCCTGCGCGAAGCCGACAGCTTTCATATTTTCTTCAGGCAATCGTGCTACAGTTTGCCACATGGGTCGAGCACGCCAAGTGTCGACCCCTAAGTAGCGAGGTGTGGATGCTATGGGTATCGCCGTAGGCCTCTTGCTCATGGGCGCCGTGATGTCGGCCGTGTTGCCCCCGACTCCGGCCCAAGTGCCAGTGAACTGGACGCAGTTTCGCTTTGATAACAGCCACACCGGCGTCAACCCCTTCGAGAAAATCCTCACCCCCCAAAACGTACCCAGGTTGCAACTATCGTGGCAGGCTCAGTTGGGTGATCTCGTGGACTTTTCGTCGCCCGCAGTCGTGAATGGCGTAGCTTACATCGGGTCCATCGACGGTCGCCTGTGGGCCTATCGCGCCGGTGGGTGTGGCCAGATGCTGTGCACGACCCCGCTGTGGAGTTCGGTCGGCCTCGGCCAGATCATCGACTCACCGGCCGTGGCTAACGGTATGGTTTACGTCGGGTCGCAGACCTCGGTCACCTCCAATGCGGGCAAGCTCGATGCGTTCTCAGCCTCGGGCTGCGGCCACGTTGGGTGCGCGCCGCTATGGCAGGGCCTGGCGGGTCCGAAATCAATCCTCCAGTCGTCGCCCGCCGTTGCAAACGGCTCGGTGTTCGTGGGCGCCTTCGACGGTACACTCTACGTTTTCAACGCCAACGGCTGTGGCGCGCGCACGTGCTTGCCGATCTGGCGGGGAAGGACGGGTGGCTCAATCGAGTCCACTCCGACTGTCGCCGGCGGCGTCGTGTTCGTGGGCTCGGACGACGGCAAGTTGTATGTGTTCAGCGCGAGCGGCTGCGGGACTTCGAACTGCCAGCCGCTTTGGACGGGATCGCTCGGAGGTTCTGCCTTCTCTTCGACCCCTGCGGTTTCCGGAGGCATCGCATATATCAATTCACAGCACACGCTCTCGGCGTTCGCTGCGGCCGGTTGCGGTCGATCGACGTGCAACCCGTTGTGGCGGGCTGTGGACAATGTGAACTTCTTCGATGGGTCACCGGCGGTCGCCAAGGGGCGCGTATACATCCCACTGGAGTCCGAACTCAATGTCTACGCCGCGTCCGGCTGCGGCCATCCAACGTGCAATCCGTTGTGGATCGATTTCGCCTCTGGCTCGCAGGCAGCAATACTGTCGTCGCCGACGGTGGCGAACGGCGTCGTCTATGCGGGTAGGAACACCAGTGAGGTCCTCGCATGGTCCGCTGCTCCGTGCGGGCGTTCTGTGTGTTCGAACATCTGGAGCGGCTTTACGAATGACTCGATCGTGAGCTCGTCGCCCACCGTCGTAAATGGCAGGCTCTACATTGGGAGCGCCGATAAAAATTTCCCTCAAAACACCCAGGGCCGGCTATACGTTTTCGCCCTTCCGTGAAATAAGTCAGATACTCCACTCCCATGTGTTCCAAAGCGTTGTCACGGCGTGCGCCGGCTTGTATCCTTTAAGATCCGTGTTGACCACGTCCACGCGTTTCGCGAACCAGAGGAATATCTCCGAGCGGTCCTCAGTCACGTATCGCTGGATCTCCGCATAGGCTCGCCGCCGCACTTCTCGGTCATTCGAATTGAGTGCCCGACGTTCGGCGGCATCGACGCGAGGATCGCAGAGCCGCCGGTAGTTGTCTCCCGCCGGTGGACGCTGATCGCACATAAAGAATTGTGAGTCGTCCGGGTCGACGCCGTTGAACCAGCCATTGACCATGACGTCGAATGTGCCACTCGCGAAGACGCCGTGGTCGGAGGCTGGCGCGTAGAGCACCGAATCGGGGGCGTTCTTAATGATTGTGCTGACGCCTACTCGGCGCCACTCCTCTTGGAGGATCTGCTCGGTGGTGATATACGCTGCGCTCCCAACCGTGCTCGCCATGACGAGTTCCAGTTTGTTCCCGTTCTTATAACGGTATCCGTCGCCGGCAAGACGCCAGCCCGCAGCGTCGAGCAGATGCATAGCAGCCGCTGGATCGAATGACGGCTGCTTGAGAGCGACCGCGTGTGCCCACAAGAACGGCGGCTGGTCGCTGTCGGCGTCGAGCGCGTAGCCGTGCGTTACGTCCTTGGTGATTCGCTCGCGGTCGGTGGCGAGCGTTAGCGCACGGCGCACAAGCACGTCGCGTAGTCCTGCGGCCTCAGTGTTGAAGCCGATGTACGTGAAGTACGTGAAGGGGATGCCGTGCACCGCTACACCGTCGATCCCAGCGAGGTCGGGGACGCGCGAAAGCGAGACGTTTGCCACCATGTCGATCTCGTGCGTCCTCAGCTGCGTTAACAGCGTGTTCTGATCGCCGACGTAGGTGATGTAGACCTCTTTCAACTTCGGAGGACCTCGCCAGTACAACGGGTTGGCGTCTAGTCTGAGGTACTGCCCGTGGTGATAGTCGACGACTCGAAACGGCCCCGTGCCAATGGGCATTGAATTGTAACTAGCTCGATTGATGTCGGGCAGATTGCCGAGCAAATGCTTGGGCAAGACCGGATACGTGAGCGCAGCCATAGTGAAGAATGTCGCCGTGAACGGAGCGAAAGGCCGCGAGAGATGGACTGCGACCGTGTGGTCGTCCACATGGTCGATTCGGCGGATGAGGTCGTAACCGGCGCGCCCCTGGACGTTATTGCGAGGGTTCATCACCGCATGCCACGAGAAGATGACATCGTCGGCCCCGAATGGCGCGCCGTCCTGCCACCGCACGCCGGGCCGCAGATAGTAGGTAATCGTCAAGCCATCCCGGCTGATGCCGCCGTTCTGCAGCGTCGGCATTTCGGTGGCGAGGTCGGGCACATACTCGTTTTTGTCGTCGTATTCGAATAGGTAGCCTGCCCACAACATGGACTCTTCGACCGTGACTTGCAGCGAGCTCAGAACGGGGTTAAGCGTGTCTGGTTCGGTGTACTCGCCCCAGCGCAACAAGCCAGGCTGCGTCCACAAGTGCCTGGAAGGGATATTTGATTGCGACGTCACGTGAGTGCACGCGATCGGCCCGAGCGTCGCGCATGCGACGGCGCCGATTGCGGCGATCCGCAAGGCGCTGAACAGAGTTTCGAGCAGCGACTGACGGCGCGTCATCCGGAAGCGATTCACGTTTTGATGCTCCTCTCCTGGGCGTCAGACAGGAGCTCGGCCAGAGCTAAACCTTGGTCTCGCGGCGCACGTCTCGATTTTCGGATTTGTTAGACGCTGCCAACGTGGCGCGGCGCGGTAAATCCGGTGCCTTCATTTGATCAGAGAGGCGATCGAAGTTCGACCGCGGTCCTTTCCAATGAAGATCCTCGACCGTACCAAAGACGGGCACATCCAGTCGCAAGGTTGCGAGGTCGCGAAACAACAGGGCATCTTTCCATGCGGTGAAGAGCGCCTCGGACAGCGAACGCGCCCGAGGGATTGAAGGATGCCACTTGCGCCAATCCTTCGGAATCTCTTCAAGATGGCGGTACTGCGACAAGACGATGGCCGCAGCCTTGGCACCCCATCCCGCCACGCCCGGGAATCCATCCGCGCTATCCCCCACGACAGCCAAGTAGTCCGGAATCGATTGCGGTGTCACTCCGAACTTGTCCACGATTGCGTCCTCGTCGCGCACGATGTTGCGTCGGCGGTCCAGCTGAATGACTCTCGTGCCCACAACGCACTGACCCAGATCCTTGTCAGGCGTACAAATTAACACGCGGCTCACAGCATCATCTCGCGAAGCCTTCATGGCCGCGGAAGCCAAAGCGTCGTCGGCCTCGTAGTAAACCATCGGCCAGACCATGACTCCCATTGCCTCGAGGGCTTCTTCTAAAATAGGAAACTGCGAGAGCAACTTGGGAGGCACACCTTCGCCGGTTTTGTATCCGCGATACAGGTCGTTTCGAAAGGACTCTATGACCTGATCAGTTGCCACACCGACATGCGTGGCACCACGCTCGAGCATGGACAAAACGGAAGCCACGACACCGCGTACGGCGCCGACTTCTTGACCATTCGCGTCTTTCGCAGATGGTACGGCGAAAAAATGCCGGAACAATTCATAGGTCCCGTCAATTAAATACACCTGCACGCTGATTATGTTTTCGTTTTGGCCAGCAATTTCCTCACAAGATTTTGAGCGCTAGGCACGCCATAGCCGGTATAGAAAGACTTTGAGTGAGGCGGTACTATGCGGACTTCTCAAATCTTCCGGAAAGAAACGCACGCTTGAGCGACAAGCTGTCTGGCCCTTTGCTTAAGAATCGCGCTCGAAGAACCCCCTCGATGAGACGTCAATCGGGCTGCACAAAGACATCGGGTTTCGTAAAGTACTTACTTGGCCAGGCGATGATCACATGGTGCGGGTAGTCGTAGATGATGTTAAAACGCTTCAGAACCCCTGTGCCGACACTCCCCCCCTCCTCAGAACTTGCGAAGACGCCTCCCGTTTGACGCGAAGCCCGCGTGATAACGCTTCTCAGATGCGTTCCTAGAACGTCGAGACTTGGCAATGTGAAGACGTCTGCGTAAATGGGACCTCCCAAGCCATAACCGGTAATAATGTTTTTCTTCGACCGATAGCGGCCGTAAAAAGCGTGCCTTTTTGCGAAGGGCCCAAAGAGAGTTAGGGATGAACGATCACCGGTGTCAACGAGAATCTTAGTTGCTACCCCATCGATCTGGCCGTGAACGACGGGCAGAACGCCTTCAAAGCTCGTTCGCATGGTTTTGGCGGGCAAAACCGGCAATGTTTTCGTAAACGACAACGTGCCGGCGTCGACGTTTACGGAGGTGGCGAACTGCTTGAGGATCGGATAACCAATAATGCCATCCAAATGGGGAAAATGGAACTTCTCGCGAATTTCGCTCAGATCGATTACCTCGGCGCTCACGTTGTTGAACGATAGCGACGCAATGGAAAGTCTTTGTAGCGTAGTACCACCGCTCTTGACCGCATGATTTCCAGCCCCCGTCGTCACTCCAGCGTTGTAGACATTCGCTGCAAGCCGATTGGCTGTCTCAGGCGTTATAGCCACGACTGGAGCGCCGGTGTCGATGATCATGTCGAACGGTCCCTTGCCGTCAATCATAGACTTGATCATCATGCGATTGTCAAAGTACGTGAAATGAATGCTTGAGTTCCACGAGCTGATCGCGAGCGAAAGAATGAGGGCGAATCCAAGCATGCCGGCTCCTACCGTTAGGCCACACAAGACTCCTCGAAAAACTTCTCGGAAATCAGATCACAAGAATGCCGAACTTGTGCCCATCATGCACGGGTCCGCTATTTGCGGTGGGGTTTAGAAGATGCCGAGAAGGTGTAGTGTGCACTTCGTGTTCATAGTGTGCACTTGAACTGCCAAATGGTGCGCGCGAGAGGTCTCGAACCTCTGACCTCTACAGTGTCAAAGAGCGAAAGAATTGCCAAAGCGAGTAATTACGGTACTTCTCGTGCCATCTCGTATCAACAAATTGCTGCCTATATCAGGTAGTTGGTCAGCATTTGGTCAGCAATTTTCAGGCCGGTGTGAATCGCCTGGCTGTCACTGGGAGGTCGTGGGTTTGAGTCGCGGCAGACCTCACCTCAATTGTCGTGGGCGTGATTATCAGCAGTGTGTTGGCAAGCATGATACCAACACCCTGATCGACCCAACAGCTTCGAGGCCGGTGGGTTGATACAGCAATCATACTTCGACTGCCTCGGTTGAGCGACGTTGGCCGAGAAAGTCCGCGACAATCCACGCCGACGCGGCGATCCCGAGAGTTTCCGCACTTTCGGTCCAGTTCAGAAAACTATGGGGATCGGCAAAGAGCGCCGGCAGCCATACCAGCAACGCGAAACCCACGAGCATCGCCGTGGTCAATCGAGACGCGAGCCGGGCCATGAACCCCGTGAGTAAAGAGATAGCGGCAAGAGCAAACGCAGCGGTGGTTGCCATCGCCCAGAACATTTGGCCAGGCGGAATCCATTTCGGAACAAGACTTGCTGTTTCAGAGAGATAGAAAAGCTGTTCCAGTGCGAACGAGAGAACACAAATACCGAACGAGTAGTACCCGATCTGAGCTAATCTTGCTGTCCGAGCCGGGGCGATTGGACCGGAACACGCATATAGGATGAAGGCCCCCGAGACAAATGAGAATTGTTCGAAGAAGTTGCCAAAGCCATTGTAGACGAGCGGATGCTCAATGATGAGCGGTACCCCCAGCAAGGCGAATATGAAGTAGATTGTACCCAGTGCGACAGCACCGGCTCGTGCCGTTCTCGACCATTGAACGGCTACGCCTCCAAGGATTTCGATGGTGGCCACGATGTAGGTGAGAATCTCGCGGTGAGGAACGTCTCCAAGCGCTTTGATCTGATGCCAAATGGTGAAGTCATGCCACGCCAACGCACAGATACCGGAACCAATTGCCGCCAAGCCGTAGACGTGACGCCCTAGAGAATATTTCATTGCAGCCCCCTAGCCGGAATTAGTGCAGATACCTGATACTTGTTTGGAGTGCGCGCGTGTCGCGTGTTCCGTCACGATCGTCCTTTTCCAGCGGTTCCATGCATTCCAGAAAACCAACAGCGGCGCGGCACGAAGCGGCTATGGCCGCGGCAAGTGGGCGTGACCTTACCTTTGGGGCGCCATGAAGGCTGATGCTGAGCCCGCTACAATTTATCCTAACGTTACATGGACCATGTAGCGGTCACTACTTATGAGTCGAGCCTCCACACAGGCCGTGGAGAGGTCTCCCGCAGTCCTAGAGTATTTTGTTTCTTCGATACTCTTAATGAAGATAGAGCTCGCACCTACCCAGACCATCTAGGGGTCACGCGAGCGAATATACTTGACCGGTATGCTATTTGTGGCGCAACGCGACAACCGGCCTCGCTTTCTTTAGCCGGGCCCCGAGGCCGCCGATGCGACTGGCAAGCCGAACGCAGCTTCGGCGTTCAGCGGTATGTACTCATTTTGGCTAACGTGGCCGACAACGGGTTCTAGGAATTCTTTCACGTCATCGGCTAGACGGGCTTCCCACAAGCACGTTGCTGTTTTGCGATCTGTGGCAGTTAAGTATTGGTGCAATTTGAGGTGCGACGGAATCACCTCAGTTGCGCTTTTGGCGGCCGACTCGAATTGGTCGGGATTGCTGATGCGATGGATAACGGTTACGAACATAAACAGCTGCCTTTCCAAAGTGATAAAGTTGGGAAGCGAAAGAATGGCTGACATTCGATCCACACTATGCGCTAGACCTTGGTTAAGCCGGCGTACGCCGTCGGCGACATCGCAGTCAGCGGATAATCGCCCCTCAAAACCGGTTCCGCGGCATCAGATCCCAGAATCCAAAAATTGGGTTGGCTTCGCAGACGCGGGAGGTCGCCAGCTCCTGACGACCTCCAAAGATTGCACAAATCGATTCGTGCCGTTAGCCGTTCTTAGTGCAGATCGTGTCCACGCTTATCCATCTGCCGCTCTTTTTCTCTTGAAAGGTCGTGTGAGAAGTGGTCTTCGTATCGCTGACCTTTGTGGTAGTTGTCGGGGTCACTGCGATCGCATCCATGCCTGCCTTGAAAAGGGGGTCTGTCCAGACGATTGTGTTTCCGTTCCACCCCGGCGATGTCGTTGCACCGTATGCGCCGTAGTTACCCGTGTTAATGTCAAGCCAACGATGAGTGTCCGCGTCGTAGGTCACCCAGTCCGTTGCTAGCGCCGCTGGAGCCCAAGACGTCTTCGCAGTCTCAGACTTGGTTACCATCCAGTAACCGCTGGGATCGATCGTGGTCACGGAGGTTGTGATGTACGGGGCCGGCCTGCGGCTACTCTGCGAGCTACAGTTCCAAGTGCCCAGTTGGAAATTCATTGCTGAGAAATTCGGCTTCGCGGGATTGGGGATGGGCGTACTTTCGATTGTCGGCGAGCTCGCTGCGAGAGCGTTTGCTGTTGTTGCGCAGACAACAAGTGCGAGCGCGCCGAGCATATGAAACCATCGAACAGTCATTCAGTCCTCCTTTTTAGGGGGTAGTTCGATACGTTGGCGCTCATCTTCCGGTAGGGTCGGCCAGCGACCTACCAACCTTACTATCAGGCATAAGCATTCATCGGTTCACATTGGGGTGGGTCTGTGGGTAGCATCCAAGTGCAACCCATATCAAATAGTTGGTCAGCGTTGAAGTGGTGATTAGGTCGCCCGATTAGACAGTCGTCGTGGGAGCAGCATTTTCAGAAAAGGCTCGAAGCGCTGAGCCAAACGAAAGAGCCGCAAGCGTTTGCGGCGTAAAGGATCTGATGGTAGGCGAGAGGTCTCGAACCTCTGACCTCTACAGTGTCAAAGAGTGAAAAAAGTGCGGACCCGAGTGGTTACGGTGCTTCTCATGTCATCTTGTATCAACCAATTACTACCCATATCAGGTAGTTGGTCAGCATTTGGTCAGCAATTAAAGGAAGCGGCCTCCGAAGAAGCCGTCCTTGCTATTTGGAACTCGATCAGTCGTGCTAGCTTGCGACCAGCACGCCCTTGGCTGCCGTTTCAATTAGGTTTGCGACCGCACGTGGGTTCGACACGTAAATTGCGTGACTACCGGGAACCTGCATCGTGGTCGAGCCTGCACGCTGGGACATGAATTGTTGCGCGGGAAGCGGGATCATCCGGTCGTCGGTTACGAGCAGATACCAACTCGGCTTCGTCTTCCATGCCGGATTCGTAATCTGGCCGCTAAGCGCGTCCAGTCCCCACGGAACCTGGGAATCCGCCATGAACTGGGCCATGCTGGCATCCACGTCGCCCGCGAATGATGCTGGAAATTTGACCTTGTCCAGAAAAAGGAACCCGTCTTTTGGTGGCAAGATCGGCGGCACCGGCGCACCTGGCGGCGGATTCGCGATCAGCGTGTTCACCGACTCGCCCTTGTCAGGAGCAAACGCCGTGATGTAGACAAGCCCTTTGACTTTCGGATCGATGCCGGCTTCCGTAATCACCGCACCTCCGTACGAATGACCTACCAGAATAACGGGACCGGGCTGCTCGTCGATCACCAATTTTGTAGCGGCAACGTCACCGATGAGCGACAGGGTGGGGTTCTGTACTACAGCGACATTGAACCCGTCCTTCTTGAGGATATTGTAGACACCCAGCCAGCCGGAGCCGTCCACAAACCCGCCGTGGACCAACACAACATTAAGGCTATTTGGCATTTTCCTCTCCTTCCAATATCACGGATCGAGGGTGACCACAAGTTTACACCTCACCGGGTGCGACTTCAAGATTTTCGAGGGTCGGAATCAGCAGACCCGATCGCGCGAAAAACCTGAGGACAACCGACCCTTCACTTGGATGCAAAGCAGCTTTAATTACCCGTTGCTCACCGCAGCTTTTCTAGCGTGGGTTACTCTTCTACGTCCTCTCCACTAGAGTGGGTCTGTGGCACATCACACTGAGAGCAACCCAAGCTCATTCTGAAAGGTATCCTACACCTGTTACGAAAGAACGAAGCCAACTATTGCACAATGGATCTAAAATCGGAAAAAGGGAAAATGGACGAACCGAAAACCCAGTGTCACTACTGCGAGGACTATGTTTCAATCGTCGTAAGGGTGAATGAGTTCATCGCCTGCCCTGCGTGTGCGCGGAAGATTTTTGAAAAACAAAAAGTTTCAAAATAGATTTTTTCGACCGTTATGCCCGCATGTTTTGAAATGCCTGAGCGGCCGACTGAAGTGAACCCAACATTGACATAAAAAGAGAACCCTACACTTTCTGTGGATTCTCGCAAAGCTTGAGTTATCCGATGGTGGGCGCGAGAGGTCTCGAACCTCTGACCTCTACAGTGTCAATGTAGCGCTCTACCGCTGAGCTACGCGCCCGAAAGCAGAACTATTCGGGCGCGCACAAATGCCAACCTGTTGTGTTACTCGTGAAATCTAAACGTTGAAATATTACAGAGATCGACGTTGTATTTGATCGACTTGTCCCCATCTTCATAGATGGCCTTGATATCGTAGTAGCAGGCATCAAGACTATCGGAAAACGTGATCTTCACATGGTGACCGGGCTTGAGCACGTCCGAACCCAGCACATCATCTTCCCAATTGTCAGCGCTGTGCGGTGAAACGTACAGGTGCGTTATGATGAAACTTGTTTCGTTGACGACGGTGAAATCGCGTTTGTCAGCCAGGCTCTTTTGGGCGTTGACTGCCAGAAGACTGAGTACCAACACGATTCCAAATAAAAAATGACGCGGCTTTAAACTCATATGATGTCTCTCCCAACCGAATTTGATTGATATTTGCTGGGAAAACGCAAGCGGAGCGGGTCAGCATTTTCCTTTGCAAATCATCGGCAAAATATGCGGGAAGATTTAACTAAGAGCTTCGTTGACCCCTAGCGTCCGGCGACAATCGCGACGCCACATCTCGATACAACGACCGGCCGGCCTTTATCAGCAATTCCGATACGCGAAAAATGGCGTCCCCAGAAAGCGTGACGCCCTGCCACGGCATGCCGCTATGACGTAGCACCAGCGCATAAGTGTCGTGACCAACGTCGTACACGGCGAACTCATCGGATTCCGCCAAGCACTTGGAGCCCGCCAAGACATCGGTCTCGATATCGGTCCACAACTTCATGAATGCGACCTCGTCATCACTTGTCTGCAACTACAATGGTTTTTGGCTCGGGACTGGTTGGTAGCGGCGCGGTCGCTTCCAAAACTTCGAGTGGATAGGCGACCCGCTTCCACACAACGCGAATGATCGCCGCAATTGGGACCGCGACAAACATGCCCACAATTCCGCCGAACTCGGCGCCCATCAAAATCGCGACCAGCACCAACAACGCAGAAAGACCGACACGCTTGCCGACGATGCCGGGCGCCACAAAATGGCCCTCGAGCTCATAAATGAGCAGAAAAGCAAGCGCGACCACGACCGCTTTCCCAACCCCTTGTGTCAAGAGCGCGATAAGCACCGCCGGTATGGCACCCGAAAACGCGCCAACATAAGGAATCATGTCCATAATGCCTGCGAACAAACCTATCAAGATCGCGTAAGGAATGTGCAGAAGAAGCAGCGCGATCGTCACCGAGACGCCGATGCACGCGGCAACGATGATCTGACCGCGGATGAATCCCGCCAGTACTTGGTCGATGTCTTGCATCAGCAGTGTTACATGGGTTCTGCTAGTCGGCGGAAACAGACTAATGAAGCCTCGTGAAAGACGATCGGCATCAAGCAGAATGTAAAACGCCAAGATGGGCACGATCACAAGGCCACTGATCACCGATACCACGCTTAGAACAATTCGCAATGCTTCACCCGTATACGCCCCGGCAGTAGTCTGCAGGTCGGCGATGATCTGGTTGACATAATTTGCTGCAGTTTGTCGAGTTTCGATCGGGACCGCTGCCAAGGCGCTAATGTTCGCATTCACCAGAGAGTCGTGAAGCTGACGAACGATGCTGGGAAGATTGTGTGAAAAAGTCTTAGCTTCGGAAGCTATCGCTGGTCCGCCAAATCCCACCGTCGTGCCGACAACGATGATGATAAAGACATAGACGGTCGCGATAGCAAGCCAACGCGGAAAACGACGCGCTTGCAGCATGCGCACAGCCGGATAGACTAAATAGGCGAAAAATACTGCTCCTAATAAAATGAGCAGCACAATTCTTATCTTGCCCATTATCATCAACGCCGCCCACAACAGGGCAATGCTTAGGGCAGTAACCCCCAGAATCTTGAGCGTGCGTGTGAGACGCTTATCCGGGTCCATGTTTCCTTGAGACTGCTACGGCTGAGTAGAGCGGCGACTCTACATAGTGAGCCAACAAATCCGCCGGATCATCATAGATCGCGATTGCATCGCTGAGCCTGCTATCATCCCAACCGCCGCAGCGAAAGGCAATAGTGCCTACCCCTAACTTCAATGCAGCTAGAATGTCGTAGGGCGTGTCGCCGAGCATGATCGCTTCGTCAGGCTTCAATTTAGCGGTATTCAATGCCGCTTCGATGATATCCGGCGAAGGCTTGGACTTTTTGCCGTTACTCCCCGCATCGGCGTTGTCAACCAAGTCTTGGATGTCCGCGATCCTTAGGAGCACTTGCAATTCTTCTTTTTGCGCTGAACTGGCAAGGACGAGCGCGAGGCCTTGCGCGCGCATGCGTTCACATAACGCCCGTGCTCCGGGAGCGGGTTTCAAGTTTGGAGCGTACTTTGATAGAAAAATCTGCTTGCGCAACTCGTTGATTTCTCTGCCGATTCCGGTGTCAATATCCAAAGTGGGTGCAAGCGCCGGAACTATTTTGTCGCCGCCCATGCCGATGAGCGGACGGACGTGTTCAAATCGGACAACGATACCGTGTTGCTGAAAAGCCTCAACCCATGCGTGCGCATGCGCATCATTGCTGAGGACAAGAGTGCCATCGATATCGAGGAGGACGCCTTTGAGCGCGTTTGGTGTATTCATTGTTTGGATGTACCCATCGCGGCAAGGCGGTAAAAGCTGACGCGGCGAACCTCGGTTTCTCGTCACTTAGAAGGGCGAATAGCTCAGCGGTAGAGCACTCGCTTCACACGCGAGGGGTCGTAGGTTCGAACCCTACTTCGCCCACCATCCTTCAAACCCAATTGCCGACTGACTTTGCGCGCACGTTCCACTTCTGATGGGAACGGCAAAGCATTACAAGTACCCTTAAAAGCATGTTGCCAGAGGTGTCAGATGCAAACCCATTTGCTAAATCAAACGCGTTCACGGCGTCAACTAACCAGTAGCATGCAACACAGCACACTAGAAGCGAGCAGATCACTTTGTTCGCTGCCGAGAGGTTCACTGCGCCATCACCACTCCTGGGTTTTTGGCGGCGGTGCTGATGGTGCTACTAGTGCAACACGGACGGTCACTCTTCGCACAACGATTGGTTGGAGGTGAATTATGGCGAAGCATTATCACGTACTTGCGGTGGACGAGGACGGAACCGAACTCATCAACGGGATATGCAGTGGCGAGATAGTTCACTCTGGGTTTGGTGCTGGCAGCCCCGATTATGTCGTTAGGTCCATTGAACTCGGCGACGAGTTAGGTGAAGATAGCGTATCAATCCACGTGTGCTCTAAACGGCATGGCGTCTAGGCTTGGAAGCTCTCGTTGGCCCGCTCTGCGGAAAAGATCACGCGATCGCGGAATGGTGCGAGTAACTCGGGCCGTCCGCGGGTCACCTTCTCTAGGACATCGGCGGCTCGCATTCGTACGACCGCATCATCAACCGACATGGCAGCGACGAGCGCACTCAGTTGTTGGGCTCACGCAGAATCCTTGCGACAACCCGATCAACGTTGCGAATTGAGCGTGGATCGCCGCCGGAAAGCAATTTAGTAATCGTCATGTTTCGAGCCAACGCTCCATATAAATCCGCGCGCACGAGTTACGCTCGAAAGCCGAGCTTGTCCAACCATTGGCAAAGCAAATACTGCCCGCCTTGCAGGATTCAGAACATTAGGCCGCTCCTTGCCGGCACCTTGGCCAGGGTTCGCGCGGTCGAGTACAACAGAAAGTAGCTGAGCGTGATGTTTGCCATCATTGCTCAAGGGGGAAAGAAATGAAGAATCTCGACATAATCGCGGCAGTATTGCTGATCGTGGGCGGTCTAAATTGGGGTCTGGTAGCTGTTGCTCACTTTGACTTGGTCGCGGCGATTTTCGGCATGAAATTCGGCGAAACGAACGTACTTAGCTCGATCGTGTACGGCCTTGTTGCTCTGTCTGCTCTGTATCAAATAGTTTCCTTTAAGGGCATCCAAGCCCGTTGGGGCTTGGCGCACGGCGTCACCGCCAAATAGACAAAAATCTCGGAAGGGACGAGAGAGGAGCCGCACATGCGGCTCTCTTTTGTCGCCCGAAATTCTCCGATCTGGAATCTAGACCCGAACGCTCCTTTTGGCCGACGCTTGCATAGCTGGAATTATTGGGCGACCCTCATCGTTTGGCGACGTTTGTTTGGTTGCCGTTGCCGCGGAGGCACGGGTTCGCTTAGTTCAATTGCGAGATGCGAGCGTTAAGCAGCCCGGCAAACAAGACCCACGCAAGATAGGGCAGCAACAGATAGGCCGCAAGGGGTTCAATGCGGACAAACAACAGCGTTGTGAGTCCGATGCTCAGCGCTAGTAGAACGATATCAACCAGCGCCGCCTTGGGATTACGCCGTCCGAAGAAAAGCCACGACCACGCGACGTTGAAAACCAATTGAATCGCGAAAACAATAAGCGCGACTCGTCCACCTATAATTCCAGCGCGCAACCAAACCAACCAAACCGCAAAGGCCATCATAGCATACAGGAGGCTCCACACGGGCCCAAAGAGCCACGAAGGCGGAGTCCATGGCGGCTTCCTCAGAGATGAATACCAAAGCGGGATCGACGGAATCGTGAAAAGCGACCCTAGGGCAGCGGCGCCGAAGCATGCGAAAAACGCGATCGCAAGGGCGACGAGCTTCACAAATCTTGCTGTCCGGTCGTGAACGTCAATCCTTTGTAGGGTCGTGACCCCAGTTTTTCAATGAATATGCCCAGCGCGTATTGGCGAGGTCCTTATGGGGCCGCTGAGCGAGGTGTCGCCGGACATAACCGACCACTTTTCGGGCGTGCGCGATGTCAAGATCAGAAAGTTCAACTTTTTTCTTTCCTAAGATTTCGACGATTCGCCGCCCCGAATGGTGCCCCACCGATTCCTCGTTAGGTGCGTAGCGCCAGCCCACTTCGTGCGACTCGTCGGTATCCAGCCATGCCATGAGTTGGCGCTTGGTCACGTTTACCACGGCATAAAAATCGTGCAGCAGGCGGTTGCGCTCCGCGGGCGTGTACCTTCTCATAGGAGCTACGCGATGCAAACGTCTCATGAAATCACCCATTAAGACCAACCGTTGCGAATGCGATCGTAAAATTCAGGAAGGGTTGCAAGAGCCACTAAAGACCGATCCAGATGCACGTTGCTTTGTGACTTAATGCCTCTGCCGCCCAGCCACAGCTCGGTCGCTTTGGGCAATGTACCGTCGAGCGAGGCGAGCGTGCCTGCCAAACTCTTCACTCCCCGCCGGGCCGTTCCTAACACAACGACCGACGCTTTCGTATCGCTCGCGGCTTGGGCAATCGCACGTGGGGCCATATTGGGGCCGAGATAATGGACTTTATGCCCCTCAGAAGCCGCCAGCATCGCGGCGAGCAAAATACCAAATTCGTGGAGCTCGCCCTGCGGCGTAGTGAGCAAGATGGCTCGCGCATCGCTCGTGCTGCCGTAGCGTTTGAGCAAACTCCCAAGCACGGAGCGCGCGACCGCAGAAAATAAGTGCTCTTGAGCGACGGCAAGGGTACCGCGGCTCCACGCTTCGCCAATCTCGCGAAACGCCGGCGACATGACGTCGAAAACAAACTCATGCGGCGCAAGTAAGTGGGATGCGGCGTTGAGCATGCGGTCAATCTGCTCCGCATCGTATTTTTCTAAACCCTTCATCGCAGCGCGCACGAGAGAATCGGCACTTTTCCCTTTGGTGTGACTCAACGGTCTGACGACAGGGCGTGGCGCTTCCAACAGCTTGGCTAGTTTTCGCGGCTGTAGCGCTGCGGCCTCGCTTATAGGATATCCGAGCTCGGTGACGTGGCGCAGCGCCCGCAAGCGCTCGACGTCGGCATCCGAATAGCGACGCACGCCGCGCTTGTCTCGGCGCGGTTTGACGACCCCGTATCGCTGCTCCCATTTGCGGATGGTGTCCGGGGAAACGCCGGTAAGACGATAAACGCTGAGGATGCGATAGTCACTCATATCTTCGTAACGTAAATTCTGGTTTGCGGCCCGAGTTCCGGCGCCGACCCTGCTGGGAGGCGCGATTTTGGCAAATCGCGCCTCCCCTTGTGTCCTAAGCGGGCAACATTACCCGGTCAACCACGTGGATCGTGCCATTCAACGCCTGGATGTCGGTCGCGATCACGTTGGCGCCATCCACCTTTACGCCATTCGTGGCGTCGATGGCGAGCGAACTGCCCTCTAAGGTCCGTAGCGCCTTTGCAGCCGTGACGTCCTTGGCGGAAAGTCTGCCAGAGACCACATGATACTTCAGAATTTTGGTCAGCTTGGGAATGTCTTTCAGCAGAGTATCCATTGTGCCAGCAGGCAGCTTTGCGAAGGCATCATCGTTTGGAGCGAACACGGTAAATGGGCCTATCCCCTTCAGCGGGTCGACCAAGCCAGCTGCTTGCAGCGCGGCAGCGAGCGTTGAAAACGAACCGGAGCCGATCGCCGTGTCAATGATATCCTTTACTTGAAGATTGGTAGCCATAGCACTCCTTACGTATCCAGCTGGTCGGAAAAATCCGACGCACGACTCGACTGTAGCAACCTTGGCTGCCGTCGCCAACGCGATCACGGTGACTAAGCACGTCTAAAGTCGCCTTTAGGCAGAACCATGCCGGGACATGACTTGGACAAAGCATGGACGACCTGCCAAACATAAGCGGCGTTCTGTAAGCGGCTCCGAAGAAAGCCGTATGAAAATATTAGTCACCGGCTGTACCGGGTACATCGGCGCACGCCTCGTTCCTCGCTTGCAGTCCGTTGGCCATACAGTACGTTGCATGGCACGTGATCCGCGACGCCTCGAGGGCAGATTCCCCGGGAGTGAAGTTGTGCGGGGTGATGCGTTGGACGCGGCTAGCTTGACAGCGGCGCTCGCCGGCGTCGAGGTTGCTTACTATCTGATTCATTCTATGATTTCAGGCCGTGGCGATTTCGCCAAATCAGATCGCACTGCAGCAATGAACTTTGCGCAAGCGGCCCGGACCGCCGGCGTACGGCGGTTGATCTACCTTGGCGGACTTGGAGACCCGAGCGCACGCTTATCCCCGCATTTGCGAAGCCGACAAGAAGTGGGCGAGATCCTACGGCAGCAGGGTCCGCCGGTCACTGAATTTCGGGCGGCCATGATTATCGGTTCAGGCAGCGCTTCTTTCGAAATGATCCGCTATCTCACCGAACGCTTGCCTTTTATGATCGCACCAAAGTGGGTGGCCACGCGCTGCCAACCCATTGCCATAAGCGACGTGTTGGCATACTTGATCCAAACGTTGGAACGACCTAACACATCCGGCAAAACATACGAGATCGGCGGCTCGGACATCCTGACCTACCGCGACTTGATGTTGGGATACGCGAAGATGCGCGGCCTGCGGCGCGCGATCGTCGTGGTCCCCTTCTTTACCCCGCGCCTCTCTTCGTATTGGATTCATCTTGTCACGCCAGTTCCTGCCGGCATCGCACGTCCGCTCATTGAGGGCTTGCGAAGTGAAACTGTCGTGCGCGATCATATCGCGCTGCACGATTTTGCGGTGCAACCAATCGGATTCGCATCCGCACTGCGACAGGCGCTCGACCGCAACCAAAGCGAGTTCCAAGAGCGTGAAAGCACGTGGTTTGACGCTTATGACGTCATTTCGATGCCTGGGAACTTCCAAGGCCTTTCGCAGGGAATGTTAATCGATCGACGCGAGGTGGATTGCGCCGCATCGGCACAAGCGCTCTTTGATGTTGCGCAAAGCCTTGGCGGTCAGCGTGGCTGGCTGTACGCAGATTGGTTGTGGGAAATTCGCGGACTTATCGACACGCTGAGCGGCGGTATCGGTCTGCGCCGCGGGCGGCGCTCTGCGACACGACTCCACGTTGGCGATGCGATCGATTTTTGGCGCGTCGACGCATTCGAACCAGGACGCTTGCTTCGGTTACGCGCTGAGATGAAGTTACCTGGGCGCGCGTGGCTCGAATTCTTGGTACAACCGCATCCCACAGGATCGCAATTGCGACTCACAGCTTTCTTTGAACCGCGCGGATTGTTCGGTTACATCTATTGGTATGCTTTGGGGCCGGTGCACAACGCTGTCTTCGGTGGAATGACCCAGGCCATTGTGAGGACCGCGCAAAGACCGCACGAGCCAGTTTGGCACGGCAAACTCGAACAATTGTAACAAGCAGAAACTCCGCGCATGATCCATTGGTTATGTTTGATTGCGCCGCGGACGCTGTAGGACTGCGCACGATCTGACCACCACCTTAAATGAATCCACATTTGCTCAAGGAACCATCGGATGGAACGATTGCGTCGAGTTAGCACGGGCGCGCGTTGCTGCTCGACTTCGCGCGCATGACGCCAGTGCTCAATTGCGTTGCGCCGTCGACACCATGGAAGAAAACGCTCATAGAGCGTTGCTAGATGCAGATTTCCCATTCGCACGACTCGCGGAGGCCGCTTCCGAGATTGATGAAGGTGATGTTATGCTCCGGGCGCGCGCAAGATCAAAGTACTACAAGTCCTATCGTCTTGCTTCGGCCGGCGCCGCCTGGGGAGGGAGAAGGATGGGCGAATCCCGCGCGACTTGGAAAGTACCCTCAAAGTACCCTCAACAGGACGTATGAGAACGCATTATTCCGAGTAGCTCTCAAAGCGGTCGGATTTGATCTATGCCTTACTCCATCGGATTTAGGCTGTCATTTCAAGGTTTGCGTAGCTTGCCAAAAGAACGTCGTTTCCGCTTCACACGCGAGGGGTCGTAGGTTCGAACCCTACTTCGCCCAAGTTTGCTTCAAATTCAATTGGTCGCTCTTTAAGCGTCAGAGATCCTGCGGCGTTAGCCGGATGTCCGCGTGTTTCCAGGCTTCTTCGAACCGTGCTTGCACGCGTCGAGCGTCGGCGACTTGAGCCGAGCCCGCCAGAGCTTTCGCGAGCCCGAAGAGCGACCGAGGATTTCGGGGATTGCGCGCTAGATCGTCGCGAAATACTTGTGCCGCCTCTCCAAAGCGGGCCTGACGAAGCAGTATACCGCCGAGCGATTCGCGCACCGGGTAGTACCAGTCGGGTGGCTCTATATAGTTTAGCTCGTCTTGCTTCCGAATGGCCGATCGCAGCAGACTGACCGCAGAATTGTGGTCGCGCTGGGCGTCTGCAATCTTTGCCTGAAGCACATCATCGGCCACGTCCACGAGAGCATCGGACCCATTGTACCAACCGGCCAAACTCGGCACGTGCAACGCCCTGCCGACAGCATTCATCGCTTTGCGCTCGCGATCTGCGGCACGAACATCTCCGGCTGCGGCGAAGGCTGTTCCGCGCGCATAGCGCCAGAATACGATGCGCATGGGCTCAGCCGGATCGGCTTTCGGCTGATGAAGCGCGAGAATGTCACCCCAACGCTCGAAGCGGAGCAGCACAAACAACGCCGGCACTTGTGCGCCCTCGCGCCGCAATTGAGGGAGCGTCCCACGAGCGGCCGCAAAGTTTCCTTCCATTTCCGCTGCAAATGCAAGAAACGTGAGATTGTGGTCATAGTACGTCGAGGCTTCACGGTCGCTGTGTCCTTCGGAAGCTAGGTACATCCGATCGTGCTGTGTAGCGGTGACGTTGCTTTGGACGGCAGCATCGTAGTAACCGGTTCGCGCAAAGGTGTGCGCCGGCATATGCGTCAGATGCGCCGCAGACGGTTCGAAATTCATCGATGCCAATCGGCGAGCTGACGGCAGCGCGCGTTCCGGCCGCAAAGACGCTTCGGTCGCGTGGATAAGGAAGTGATTCGCGCCGATGTGGCCAGGGTCGCGGCTGAGCACCGATTCAAGTGTCGCCACGATCTCCGCAGTGCCGGCCCGGGGCGTGCCATCGCTTGAATACCAATCCCACGGGCGCAAGTCCATGCCGCTCTCGGCATAGAGCGTCGCCGCGTCAAGGTCTCCAGGGTACCTTTGCGAGAGCGTCCGCATTGCGTCGTGATAGGCGATCGCAAGGGAGCTGAAATCGGGGTTCGAAGCGCGCGAAAAGCGAGCCACCAGGGTTTTAATGTACGCTCGCTCAGAGGGACTCGCATCGCTGCTTAGTTTGAGCGCGCGCTGCATCGCCGAATACGCGGCGCGCTCAGTCGCAGCATCTTGCGCCTCATTGATGTTTGAACCAAATGACATGGCTACGCCCCAGTATGCCATTGCAAGTCGGGGATCCGCGTCAGCGGCGCTTTGAAAAGAGCGCCGCGCGGCGCTTCGACTGAAAGCGTACAGCAAGGTAAGGCCCTGGTCGAAAAAGGCTTGAGCGGCCGCGCTGGACGTGCTTACCTGATGGTGAACTAGCGCGTAGTGCGGGGTTCGCGGCGCGACCATCGACACGGCCTGCGCGGGAGGTTGCACGAAAGATCCCCCGATGAAGATGACGAGCAGTACGGTTCTTTTGATCATCATGGGCTGCCTGAATTTCACTCCTTGTCTTCAATGCCGGCGGGAGCGAGTTTTGCGATTTGCACCGCGAGCCAAGGCGGTCGTCGCCCAGCCATTTGTGAACGCTCCTTGCGTAACACCGCCTCGCGAACGAGGTGAGCTCCAACATAACGAATGGGCTCGGGCGGAAAAAGTTTGTGCGACCTGTCCACCAAGCCACACTGCGACCATTTGTCTTTGCGTCCTAACGCCAGACTCGCAAGGATGCGGCCGCCGACAAAACTGGGTCCGACACCGTTCCCGCTCCACCCAACTCCATAGAAGATGTTTGGGTGACCGCCAAGTTTGCCGATCAGGGGGAGGCCGTCGGGGGAGCGATCGATGGGACCACACCAATCCTGTTCGATGGGCACATCGGCCAGCATCGGATAGTAGCGACGGAAGTCATCCTCGACGAGCTTTGCGCGAGCGGCATCGCGGTCCATGTTGGGCCCGATATTCCCGCCGAACACAATTCCCCAACCGCCTTTACCGAAGGCGATCCTACCGTCCGCAGTGGTGCGATAATAGCAAACCATCGTCTGCGCGTCTGCGATGGCTTCTCGACCGGTCCATCCGATTTGCGCGAGTCTGTCCGGTATCGGTCCGGTTGCCACGATATCGCTTGAAATCACGGCAAGCGATCGACGCAGTTCCGGCAGCGCGACGGCCCACGCGTTTGTGGCGATAACGGCTCGTTCGGCGGTCAATCCTCCTTGGGCCGTTTGGAAGACTGCCGGAGTTTCGCGTGTGAAGCGCGTGACTTCTGATTGCTCGTAGATGCGTACGCCGCGCTGCAACGCCACGCGACGCATGCCGCGCGCGAGCGCGGCCGGCTGCACGGTCGCGGCACAACGCTCCAGCACGCCGGCCAGATGCGCAGGCGAACCAGTCCTCTTGGCGACCTCAGCCGGCTGGAGGCGTTCGAAAGCATTCTCACCCAGGCGTTCGGACAGCTCCACGACAGCATCCCAGGCGCCGATCTGCGCTTGGCTCGTCGCAGTCCACAGCCAGCCGCGCTGCACGAACTCCGCCTCGATAAAATTGTAGGCGCAGAAATCTCCGATCTCGCTGATTGCAGTTTCGGACATGCGCACCAGTCGCAGCGCCTCGTCGTCGCCGAACGCTTTGAGCATCGAGGAAAACTTTGGCCACCACGACAGCACAAAACCGCCATTGCGCCCAGATGCACCGCCGCCGCAGATGTCGCGCTCCAGAATCACGACGTCGCAGGAGGGACTGAGCTCCTTGATGCGCAGCGCGGTCCACAGGCCCACGTACCCGCCGCCGATGATAGCCACATCCGCACGGGTGTCGCCGGTTAGTGAGGGAGTCGCAATTTTGCGTGTGGCGTCGACGCCGGTTTCACCCGCCAATGACTGTTGAAGCCAAAAGGAACGATGCGGCATGGCCAATCACTCTCGCAAATGACAGCGCGCCACCTCCAAGGAATGCATGTGGGCTTTATGATGCAAGCGACGCGTTTTCGCATGCCGGCGGAGTGGGATCGTCACGAGCGGACGGTCATGTCCTGGCCCGCCAACGTCAGCCTCTGGGGTGATGCGCTCGAGCTAGCTAAAGAAGAGTACGCTGCCACCGCGCGTGCGATCGCGCGCTTCGAGCCGGTGCTCATGGTCGCGAACCCCGGTGACGAAGCGGATGCAGCCAAACGCTGCGGCGCAGACGTAGACGTCGTTGGCTTGCCGATCGACGATTCGTGGATGCGCGATTCGGGACCGATCATCGTGCGCGACACGGAAGGTCGCAGGGAAGGCATCCATTTTCGCTTCAACGCGTACGGCGAGCGTTTTGCGCCTTACGACAAGGATGCGCTCGTAGGTGCACGAGTTCTGGAACATTTGAAGATCCCGGTACGCCGCTCCGAGCTCGTGCTCGAAGGTGGGTCAATCATCGTCGACGGGGAGGGCACGCTCATCACCACCGAGCAATGTCTCATGAACGTCAACCGAAATCCCGGCTGGACGCGCGAAGACATCGAGCGCGAGCTGATGCTGCAGCTGGGAGTGGAAAAAATCATCTGGCTGCGCTGGGGTCGTGAAGAAGATCATCATACCGACGGCCACGTGGACGTGGTGTGCATGTTCATCCGCCCCGGAGTGGTCATCGCGCAGGGCTGCGAGGACGCTTCGAATCCGAACTACCCACGCATGCAAGCAAACTTGAAGGCGCTTCGAGCGGCGCGAGACGCTGCTGGCAGACCGCTGGACATCATCGAGCTGCCTCTTTTGCCGCTGGTGGACTTTGGCGGCGGTAAAATCATGGTAAGCAACGCAAACGCTTACCTGGTCAACGGCGGTCTCATCGTACCGCTGGCAGGCGTATCAGAAGAAGAGAGAGCGCTCAAAATCTTCGCGCGGGTCTGTCCCGATCGAGAAGTCGTCGGCGTTCCGGCTAGGGCGATAGGCTACGGTGGCGGCGGCCTGCACTGCATCACGCAGCAGATCCCGGCGGCAGGATGAGCGGATATCAAGTTCTGGTGGGCTCTGCGCTGCCGTCGCCCGGGCGAAGTAAACCTCCACAGCGGTCCGCGATCCGGGTAGGGGCGGTACAAACGAGTTGGCATCCCGACGCGCGCGAGCACCGCGAGGTCCTTGCGGAAGGCGTTCGCCTTGCGGCTGCCAACGGCGCACAGCTCGTCTGTCTCCAGGAGTTGACCTTGTCGCCATACTTCGCGACGCAGCCCGACCGCCTCGAAGAGGCATCCTCTCGTGTCGAGGCTATCCCTGATGGGCCAACGACAGAATTCGTCATAAAGCTCGCGCGCGAGACGGGCGCTGCCATTCATGCATCGCTGTATGAAAAGAGCGATGCTGGGCTTGGCTACAACACCGCGATCTGCGTCAACAGCGACGGCGCGCTTATCGCGCGGACCCGAAAAATGCACATACCCCGCTTCCCCGGCTACCATGAAGACAAATATTTCCGCGAAGGCGACAGCGGATTCCCCATCGTTGAGATCGCGGGCGCACAGTGCGCATTTCCGACCTGCTGGGATCAGTGGTTCCCGGAGCTCGCGCGCTGTTATTCGCTCAAAGGCGCTGATGTGATCGTGTATCCAACGGCAATCGGCAGCGAACCGCATCTCGCCGGATTCGACACGCAGCCCTTGTGGCAACAGATGATCTGCGCCAACGGTCTTGCCAATGCAACTTTCATGGTGGCGATCAATCGCATCGGACGCGAAGGCCCGATCGAATTTTACGGCTCGTCGTTCGTCTCCGATCCCTACGGCCGCACGCTGGTGCAGGCGCCGCGCGCCTCCGATGCGGTCATTGTCGCCGATCTCGATCTCGACCAGCGGCGCGACTGGCTGGACTTCGGCCTCATCGCGACGCGCCGGCCTTCGGAATACCGCCCGCTTCTAGAAGAAGGCACGGCCACTTAGACGGAACCTGAAAAGAGAAGGCCGTCTAGGGGCAAATATTTGGACTTTGCCAATAATAAGTGACAGGTAATTTGTTCGACACATACATAGTCTTAAGGACTGCTTAAGAGTAAACTGAGGTAGGGCGACATCGAACCGGGCTTGAGAGGTCCGTTGCAACGCTAAATTGGGAGATAGGCTGTTGTCTTTTCAAAAGCTAGTTTTTTCGGCTTTTGCAAGCGCGCTTTTGACAATGTGCGCGCTTCCGGCCTTCGCGGGTACCACGGGAGGCCTGCACGGACGAGTCACCGACACGGCCTCGGGGGCACCGATCGCCGACGCAACGGTCAGCGTGACGTCGCCGTCGCAAACCGAAACCCAAAAGACGAGCGCTTCGGGAGCGTATCAGTTTATCTCGCTCGCACCCGACACGTATACGTTGACCGTCAGAAAAGACGGCTACAGCATCGATCAAATCCCTGGCATCACCATCATTTCCGACCAGCAACGCTCGGTTGACGCGCATTTGCAGCGGTCCCTTAAGACCCTTGGTTCGATTGCGGTGCACGGCAGCGCTGGCCTCGTGCGGTCCGGTGTCGTCAGCGACGTCTACTCCATCAACTCGGCCGGACAAAAAGCGGCTGCTCCGCTGGGCGGCGCAGGCGCGCTCAACCAGTCATATGGAGCGATCGCAAGCGTGCCCGGGGTCAATTACGATCAAGGCCAGGCCGGATGGTATCAGAACGTCTACATCCGCGGCGGCCAAATCGACCAAATCGCCTACGAGTTTGACGGAGTTCCGGTCATCCGCGAGTCAGACCAGGGCGCGGTCACAACGCTATCGAGCCTCGGCCAAGCTGAGCTGCAGGTTTACAACGGCGGCACGCCCGCGTCGGTGGATGCGCCGGGAATCGCCGGTTACATCAACCAGGTCATCAAGTCGGGCACCTATCCGGGTTACGGTCAGTTCACCGCCGGCTTCGGCGGCCCCACGCTTTACAATAAGGCGGCGCTCGAACTTGGCGGCGCAACCCCCGATCGCAATTTTACCTATTACATAGGCTCGCAGCTCGTCTCACAAGATTACCGCTTCAGCGATCAATTCAACGGCGCCAGCAACCCGCTGTATTTTTATCCGATCGGTTTTAACGGATTCGTCTTTCCGCTTAATGGCACGGTTTTTGACGGATCATCGCAGCTTCAATTCGCGCCCGGAACCACCAACATCATAGGGCGCGTGTCGGATCAGGAGACGCTTGCGAACTTCCACTTCGGGCTGAACCACAGACGCGACCCGGGCAAGGACGATGTGCAGCTGCTCTACGACAACAGCAACATTCTTCAAAAATTTTACGGCTCAATTCAAGACCAGGGCGCCGCCCAGATAGCAGCAGTGTGGGGCGGCCCGGTTCCCTATTTCGATGGTACAGCGTATAACGGTCCCGTTTTTGCGCCACCGAATGCAAATCTCGGTTCGTACGAGCTTTTCCCTAATTCTCCCCAGAACAGACCGGCCTGCGTTCCGCCTCTTGCCATCGCCGGGCAAGGCTGCCCCGGTGCGAACATCCCAGTCAACGAACGCGAAGGATCGCGCAACGCCGTTGAGCTGACAAAGCTGCAATACCAGCGCAACATCAACACCAAGTCCTATCTGCGCGTTTTCGGATATATGGACTATGCCACATGGCTGATCACCGGTCCGTTGAGCTCTCAGTTGACCTACGGAGGACAACTGCCCGACTATGAAGTCTTCGAGCATAAATTCGGCGGCAAGCTCGCCTACTCGAATCAGCTGAGCGACAAACATCTCCTTAATATGACTGCTTCGTACCTCACCGCGCACCTCGAGACGCGCTCCGCCCAATTTGCAAACCTGAATTACTTCTCTCAACCCATCACGAACCTCATCGACGCAAGCGGCATTTGCTACAGTCCTATCACTGGTGTCCGCATCAGTTGCTTCGCGCGTTCGGGCCCGACGGGACCGAGTCCAAATGCGAACGGCTTGTACGGAACGATAACCCAAATCAACAATGGCGTTTCACAAGGTTTGACACAAGGAACACCACCCGCCGGTACGCCTGCAGCGCTCGCCAATGCGCAGTGGATAGTCACCGAACCGGGTTCCTACGCTCAGATCGATCAGGTCACCCCGTATTTCGCAGGCTATTCGGTCACAGACCAGTGGCGGCCAAACGACAGATTCACGATGAACCTAGGCGTGAGGCTCGACAGGTTCGCATACCGACTGGACGATGTGGCGAGCGGATATCCGGCGCGTCAATTCTGGTACGACAACTTCAACCGCGAAAATTGTTTTGGGCCTGGTTTGCTCAACCCGGTACAGCGCACGTTCGATCCTGTCACCGGCGCGGAGAGCCCATGTCCGGCGGGGACGAGCCCAACAAACTTGCAGAACGTCGCACCGCGCACGTTGGCAGAGAACATCTGGCAGCCGCGCTTCGGAGCGACGTACCAAGTGAATCCTGACCTCGTGTTCCGTCTCACCTACGGGCGCTATCCGCGCCCCGCCGCGACGTCGTACCAACAGTACAACACCATACAGCAGAATTCGGCGACGTTTATCGGCCAATTCCTCAACCTCGGATACAACACGCCCGTCCATTTCTTGCACGCGGACGTCGCGAACAACTACGATCTTTCGGTGGAACAACATCTGCGCGGTACGGACATGTCGTATAAGCTCACGCCGTACTACCGCTCAACACAGGGTCAGATCCAGTTTATCTCATTGAATGCCCAGGGCGTGCTCGCCGGCGTGAACGCAGGCCAGCAGAAGTCTTACGGCGTGGAATTGGCTTTTGCGAAAGGCGATTTCGGTCGTGAAGGTTTTTCGTGGAAGCTCTCGGCGACGTATCTGAATAGCAAGATCAAATACGGGAATTTCTCCAACGGCGATAACGTCATCGACCTCCTGAATTTCTACGTCAAGCAGTACAACTCGTTCACATCTGCCTGTGCGGGTGCAGGAGCCGCGCAGCCAATATGCGGCAATTATGGCGGCGCAAATGCGCTTCCGACTTTAGGCCCCGGCCCGACGGTCAACCCATACTTCAATCAAATGCCGCAGCCGTTGTTCGACAAGACGGGGAGCTATCCGACCTACCAAGGCATTCCCGCTCCGTTCAATAACGCCAACGGCTTCGGCACGCCATTCTCATCAACGTTCATCCTCAACTACAAGCACAAGAATTGGAACCTGTCTCCGAGCTTCACATTCACCGACGGAGCCGCCTATGGCTCGCCGCTGGTATGGCCTGGTTACGATCCGAATAGTTGTGCGAGCCCAGCCACGACTGATGCGGCTACGAGTTGTTCAGGCTTTATCTTCACTCCCAATAAATACACGGGGCACTTCGACAGCCTGGGTGCATTCATGCAGCCGCCGCGCATGACGATGAGCTTGAGCGCAGGTTGGCAACCGAGCGATCGCGTCGGTCTTACCTTCACAGCCGCGAACGTGATCGACCACTGCTGGCAGCGGCACTTTCCGTGGGATTCGCAATCAACATGTATTTACGCCCAGCTTCCCTCGAATCTATTGGCGCCCGCAGGGAACTTTGTCTCGAGCCCCCCCATACAGTTAACCTATCCGTATGGAAGCTGGTACAACAACACAGAGATAGGGCAGACCGGACAGAAGCTGCCCCCGGTTATGACGATGGAGATGACGTTCAAGCTCTAAGGTGATGTAGAGCCGGGCTCATCCCAAAGGCCGATGTAGGGTGAGGTTAATCCCCACCCTACGATTGTTTGCGGGTGATCCTACAGAATGGTTAAACGATGGGGCGCGCGAACCGGCGGCACGCGCACACGCCGTGCGAGACTCTTGATGGAATTTCCGCTGCGCGGTTTGGATGTGTGCCGCCACCGTACACAACTTTGCCGTTCAATACGGTCGTGACAATTTGCGTGTTTAAAATTTCAGCGGCGGGTATCTTGCGCAGGTCGTGTTGTAGCACGACAAGGTCTGCTTTCTTGCCGGCTTCGAGCGTTCCGATTCTGTCTTCCATGAACGCAACGTACGCAGCATTACGCGTATAGCCGGCGAGCGCTTCCGACAGATGCAAGCGTTGGCTTGGGAACCAGCCTCCCTTGGGGATGCCGTTGGGATCTTCGCGCGTAAGCGCGGAGTAGATGCCTATCAACGGGTCGATAGTGACCACCGGCCAATCGCTCCCGTGCACCATGATCGCGCCATGGTCGATAATATTTCGCCACTGGAAGCCTTCCGTCCAACGGCCCGGGCCCAAATTGCGAGACCACGCGTCGTCATTTTTCGGCGTGTGGCAGCACGAATGATATGGCTGCATGGATGCGACGACGCCTAACTGTCCAAAGCGCGGCACGTCGCTGGGATCGCAGGTCTCGATATGTTCGATGCGCCAGCGGCGATCTCGCGGCCCGTTGGCTCTGATCGCGGCCTCGTAGCCATCCAGCGCTTCGCGTACGGCGCCGTCGCCGATCGCGTGGGTCATCACAGCGAAACCCCGGCGATCGAGTTCGATCAACATCTCGTTGTACTTGGCGTTGGGATAAAACGCTTTACCGCGATTATTCGGTTGGTTTGCATACGGCCGCAGCATTGCCGCCGTATGGCCCTCGATCACCCCATCCATGAAAAACTTGACGATGCCCGCGCGCACCCAGTCGCCCCGGTAGCGCCGGCGGGCTTCCTCGAAACTGGCAACCTCCTCCGGCGAAAAGGTGTGTGGCCTTGCGTTGATATCGGAGTAGGCCGTTGTAGTTCGAACCGCCAGATCGCCGCGCTCGTGCAACGTGTGGTAGAGCTCCATCTCCTTGAGGTCGCCGCTGGCGTTGATCACGCTTGTCACGCCGCGCTCGTTTGCGGCTCGTAGGCCGTCACGCACCAACGAGAGCAATCGCTCGCGGCTCGGCTTGGGAATCACGGCCACCGCTAAGTTCTGCGCGACGTCCTTGATTATGCCGGTGGGCTCGCCGGTGGCGGGATCGCGAACGATGATGCCGACAACGCGACCATCTTTAATGATATCCGGTGTGGACCGAGTGATGCCCGCCAGCTTGAGGGCTCTGGAGTTGAGCCACATCGAATGCCCATCGAACGAATCGAGGGCGACCGGCCGATCCGGAATAACGCGATCGAGCAAAGCTTTGGTGGGGCCGCTGGCCGGAAACGTATCGTACGTCCAATTTCCCCCGAGGATCCATCTCTCGTGGGGATGGGAGTGGGCATACGCGCGCAGTCTGCGCTCGACTTCTTCCGTGCTGGTAGCGTCTCCCAGCGCTACCTGCGTGCGGTAGAAGCTGCCCCACACCGTGTGCGTATGCGTATCGATGAAGCCGGGCAGAACCATCCCCCCGCGCAAGTCGATAACGCGCGTGCGCGGTCCGATGAAACCATCAATGGTGGCACGCGATCCCACCGCGAGAATGCTGTCGCCGTTGATCGCAATCGCTTCGGCTACGACCCCGTCTTTGCGTGCGGTATAGATACTGCCGCCGCGCAGCACCAGACTTGCGCGTTCTTGGTCGAACGCATACGAGGAGCGAGTGTAGGCGCCGGTCAGGGTAGCCGCACCGAGGCCGGCGAGCAATGTCTTACGTTTCATGCACTGAGTTCTTCTATCTCACGAACGAGATCCGCCTGTATGGCGCTGATCATTTCCGGCCGTTTGCTGCGCAAGTAAAGAAAACGGGCGACCCCTACAGCCAGCAACGCTAGGAAGATATAAGGAAGATAGTTATAGGGGGCCGGCGGCGCGGGATAGACGCTGCCGATGACGGGCACCAACATCGCCAGAACAGAGACGACCGCAACCAACACGGCAAGGCCGTACCTTTCGCCTCGGTTGCGCAAATACACTGGCGCCGCGATCGACACGAGTATGTAAGAGAAGAGCACGCCTAGTGTGCCGAGCGTCCCTAGGATTCCGTATACGTCCAACACAGGCACTTTCAAAAGCACCATCACAAGCGGCAGAAGAAGCACGGCAATGGATGCGAGCGCGACCGCGACGTGCGGTGTGGAGTGGGTGGGATGTGTCGTGCCGGCCGCCTCATAGAAAAGCCCGTGGCGCGACATGGCAAACAGAACGCGCGCGCCAGCGGTGATGCAGGCCAGCGCGCAAGCGAAAAAGCCGATCGCGATGCCGACCGCAACCAACAGCCCGAGCACAGGCATCCCGATGATCTGCGCAAGTACGCTGAGCGGAGCATTTGATTGGTCCAGGGTTGGCTGATGTCCATGAAACGCGAGGACTAGAGTATAGGTGGTGAAAACGAAGTACGCGCCGGTCGCGATCACAGTGAATAAAACGGAAGCGGGGATGAAGCGCGTGGGATTTTTAGCCTCATGGCCGAGCGCCGTGGCGCTCTCAAAACCGACAAAGCTGAATATGGCCAGCACGAGTGCCTGGCGCAAGCTATTAGCGGACATACCGGAAAATGAGAGCTGCGCCGGGTCGAGCAGCGTGCCGTGATGTGCGTAGAAGATAAAGGCGAGAATCAAAATAACCGAGATAGAGACCAACTCGGTTGCGAGCATGAATTGTGTTGACAGCTTGACATCGCGATACGCGACAAACCATGCGATCAACCCGGCCACTACGAGGGCCGCTGCCACGAGCACGAAATCAAAGTTGGCACGAAAGAACGCATGCGCAAGAACGGTGACGTAGTTTGCTAAGCCGGCCAGCACCGAGCTTCCGATTATCAAGTATGCGATGACCATCGACCAACCCGAGACCACACCCCACGTCGGGCCTATGCCCTGCGCGACGAAAGTGTACAGCGAGCCCGGCGAAACCGTGCGGCGTGCAAACTGATTGATGCAAGCCGCTACGAACAGGAGCGCTACGGTTGCAAAAATATACGCCATCCATGCGCCATTGCCGGTGATGCCGTATACTAGAGGCACGACAAGTGCCGGGGTGCCCGAGGGCGCGATATTGGCAACCGACTGTGCCGCGATGTGCCAAAAGCCCAGATAGTTGCGGCGCAAACCGGAGTGTGGAATGGGAATGAGACCTTCTTTTAACATAGGCCTTTCTCATGAGCGTTGCGCTACGGCTGGCAGCGGTCCTGAGCACCGACGTGGCAAGATGCTGGGCGTCCCTTACACTCGGGCCGAGGCGTTCCCTTATTCATGACTGAGCACAGCCAGCAAGAACATTGGAATTCCGTTTTCCAACGCGAGCCGGGGCGGTTTGGCGATGAACCAAGCTACGCCGCCAACCAGGCCGTGAAGAAATTTCGCGATATTGGAACCAAATCGGTGTTGGAACTAGGCGCCGGAGCCGGCCGCGATACACTGTGTCTGGCGGCACATGGATTCGCGGTTACTGCTGTTGACTACGCCCCCAGCGCACTGCTGGCGATTCAGCGGGCTGCACACACGAGACAGATCGCTGAGAGGATCACTTCGACGCAGCACGATCTGCGGACTGCTTTGCCGTTTGCAGATGCAACGTTTGATGCGTGTTACTCGCACATGTTGTACTGCATGGCGTTCTCGGATGAAGAACTCGCCTTTCTTTCGGCGGAGGTTCTTCGCGTACTAAAACCCGGCGGGGTTGTCATGTACACCGCGCGCAATATCAGCGATCCGGACTATGGGTTAGGCAGAAAGCAGGCCGAAGGGGTGTATGAGGATGAAGGCTTTGTGGTTCACTTTTTCGATCGGGTTCTTGTTGACCGACTCGCACGGGGTTACGAAGATCTAAACGTCGAGGAGTTCGAAGAAGGTACGTTGCCGCGCAAGCTTTTTCTGGTGACGATGACGAGGCACGCTTAGCAACCCAACGCGTTCTAATTGAGGTATAATGAGCACTTTATCGCGCTCGGCGATTCTTACGCTGAGCTTTCTAATCGCGCTGTGCCCTGCGGTGGCAGGCGCCTGGGGTCTCCAAGGACATGCGATCATCGGCCGCGTCGCGACCGATCGGCTTCCAAGCGAGCTGCCGGCATTTGTCCGCACGCAAGCGGCGAAAGACGAAATCACCTATTTGCAATCCGAAGAAGACCGTCTCAAAATTGGCGAAACCGATGAACTCGCATGGACACGCGAGTGGACCACCGATCATTATCTCGATATTACAGACGATGGTAAGATCGGCGGCGTCGTCTCCTTGAATGCGCTGCCGTCGACGCGTGACGGCTATGAACAAGCGCTCATGCGCGCTCCGCAAGCGCAGGATGCGTACAAGCTTGGCTTTCTTCCGTATGCCATTTTGGAAGGTTACGAACAAGTTCGCAGCGATTTTGCGTTGTGGCGGCTAGCAAAGCGTTCGCGGCCAGAAGAAGTGCAATATCGCGAGCGACTCACCATTCACGATATCGGCATCTTCTCACACTTCGTAGGCGACGCCAGCCAGCCGCTGCACGTGACGGTGCACTACAACGGCTGGGGTAATTATCCGAACCCCCGAGGGTTCTCAATGGACCGCACCATACACCGCCAATTTGAGGACGATTGGGTTGACCGCTACGAAAGCGCGCAACAAGCCGCGGCCTTTTTCCACGCTCCAACAGTCCTGTCCACCATCCCGCTTGTGGAGATCGAGCGCTATCTGCAAACGAGCAAATCATTTGTGGTTCCGTTCTACGAGCTCCAAGCACGCGGTGGATTTGCGATGTCGGACAACAGCTCAGCCGCGCACCGTGCGGCGCTTCGTTTCACGGCATCGCGCTTGGCCGCGGCTAGCGAAATGCTGGATTCTCTGATTCTCACCGCTTGGCGCACGAGCGCGGGCATGCGGGCGGCCGACTAAGTATCTTGACTTCATGTTTACTTTGTGATACAAAGTAAACATGCGACGGCTCTTACGCGTACCGCTCTTCGTAGCGAGTATGGCAGTTATTCTCATAGTGGTGCTCTACTGGGGCTTGTATGCGTTCGCGAGTCCGCGCCAATATGTGGGAATGGGCACGGCCATACGGCAAGATGATTTTGACTATACCGTGACGGGCGTGAAAAAGACGCCCGCAATCGAGGCGGGCTCGCGTAAACTTCGAGCGCGTGGGATTTTCTACGTCGTGACCATTCGGTTAGACAATCACGCGTTGCGCGTGCCCTTCGATTGGGACGATGACATTGTCCGCGTCGTTGACAAAACAGGTCATCAATTCAAAGTTGATCCGGCTGCACAGGCAGCACTTGTGAGTCGAACAGCGGTCGACCGCCTCGTGCCTGCAGGCTCCCACAGATCTTTTCAAACTGTTTTCGATCTGCCGAAAGACATCGATCACCCGGCGATTGCCTTTGAAAATGGCATCCTGATGGGTGATGCGTTCGACTTCGTCAAGTACCGGCGGATTGCGGTCGCTCTGCAATAGCAGTTGGACTTCCGTTTGTAATCACAAAAATTACTCGTGGAAGTCCGTTCAACAGTATGCCCAGGCGGGAGCGTCTAAAACATCAGGAAGCTTTTGGCCAGCGATTCAATTCTTTTAGGATTGCCAGATGGTGAAAGGCGGCCACCGCACTCGACTCGGTCGAGCACACAAAATCCAAGCCCATCATGGCTAGCGCGTTGCGCGCAGGTTCGTCATTGATGACGATGGCAAGCGCACGCTTGTGCTCGCGAAGGTGCTGAGCGAGGTGAAGGAGGCTGCAAAAACCTGATACGTCTACCGCAGTCACCAGATCGAGGTTAGCCACGACATAGCGTTGCAGCAATTCGTCTAAACCTTTAGCGCACTCCTGAAAGGCATCGTAGGTCTCGCTAGTCAGCGGGCCGATCATGCGCATGATCGAGACGTCGGGAGTGTGTCGGATGTCGAGCGTAAGGTCCATTTGGGTTCTGACGGCTCCCTTGGGTACTAGCGGTTATGAAAGACTATTCCCACGTTGTCCTCAGATGTACACCTCTTAGCTGAATCGCGTATGAAACGCCAAGCTTCCGCAGCCTTGGTAGCGATCAGGATGGGAGCGACCCGCCCGCAAGAGTTTGCAAGCTAACCTTGGCGGGTACAGGGCGACAAAACCGGCCGAATAGGGCCGCGCGAATAGGTTGGCGTCCTAAACGGACGGCGCGGTTGTGAACTCTAAGACGCGCACGCCTTTGCGCGGCAGCGCGATCGCGTCGCAGTCGGAAGGCTCACCGGTTTCAAGATCGCGCAGCCCCGCAAGCTCGCCTGAAAGCTTCGTACTCAGTTCGTTCCACGCATGATTGACGAGCAGTAACCTGCGCGCTTCGGGATTACGTGCCGAGCGCCAGACGAACGACTGCACACACGGGTGCAGCGCTCTATTTGATGCGACCGCGTCATATTTTTCCGCAAGCGCTCGATAGATCTTCCAGGTTCCGTTGTGCGCGTTGCTCTCCAAGCCGTGCAGCGCTAAATATTCCAGCGGATACGTCATGAAAATAACGTGACCGTTTCCCAGCTGCCGTAGAAACAACGACGGCTCACCGGTTTCATCAACGGCCACAACCGAGGCATCGAGCGGCGAGCATCGCAATGGCGCGCTGCGGCGATCGGCCGTGGGCAGCGGCACCTGGACGACGCTGCCTTTTACAAGGCCGCCGAAATCGCTGACAAATCTGAGAGTTACTTTGTCCGCAAGACGCGCGTCTCGCGGTCCTTCGACGAGGCCGTAACGAATTTGCGGCTGCGCTCCGATGAACCGGCCCAGGTTCGGAAACCAAGGTTCGCCGCCGTATGAGATATATGCCGCACCGCCCGCGCGCACAAATCGCTCGAGCTGCGTGGTATCGTTGGTCGTCACTTGCTGCACGCACGGCAGCAAAAGCAACCTGATGTCCGCCGTCACGCCGAGCGGCAAATCGACAAAGCCAATATCGACGCCGCCCATAATAGCGCAGGTATACGCTTGCAGATAGAGGTCTCGCAGTTGTGGCTTGCTCCAGCCCCAGTCAAACGGAAACGTCTCCTGATAATATTCGCTGCGGGCGATCGCTGCTCGGGGCAGCTCCAGTTGCCACTCATCCGAACGATGTGCTTTTGTGAATTGAGAAAAGCGCGCAACTTCAGCCGCTTGCGGTTTGAGCGAGCCGTCGGTGCGAATGACGCCGAAGTGGAGTTCGTACGGATGATGCGAATAGGGCGGCCGCTGTTCTAGCGGAAAATCGTGTGAGTTCCAAAACAACGTTCCGCAGTTTCCCGACCCGAAGGCTGACCATAAGACGGTGCGATAATAATCGGCCCCGTATTCGTCCGCGGCTTGATCCGACGAGCAACCGAATTCTTCCAACAAAACGGGCTTCGGCATCGTTCCCGTCATGCGCATCGCGAACCCGGCAAACGCCGAATGTCGCATCGCGTCGCTTTCCTTCGGATAGAAATGCGGGCCAAAAAAATCAATCAACCCGGAGAGCGCACGCGCTGGAAGTGCCGCGTACTGTCCGCCGATGAGATCCCAAGCTCCGTCGCCCAGCGATAATGCGGCGTCCTTATCTAATTCACGCACGACGGCACAGAGACGTGTCGCCCAAGCGAGAGCATCCTTTTCGAGCGCATTGCCCGCGAACAGCGGCCACTCGTTGGTCATCAACCACGCTGCGATGCGCGCATCCCCGGCGAAACGCTGTACGATCGTGCGAATCAAGAGCTCGCAGGCGCTAAGTACGGTCTCATCCGTGTACCAGTTGCGGCCTGCGCTCCACGCCGGCTCCCAGTTCTCACCTGACATATGCCCGACGAGAAACGTCGGTATAGACCAAAGATCTTGCTCCGCGGCAAGCGCTACCAGCGACTCCAGACGGTCGAGCGCAGTCTGCTCAACGCTCTCGGGTGAGGGCAAGAAATCGGGAGTGAAGCAAAACACTCGTACGACGTTGCAACCCAACGCTGCCAGTTGTTTGAATTCGGCGCTGATTTCGGGCTCTGCCCAGGGCTCGCGATACATCCAGGGGCCGTGCTTCTGCGGCCAATAGTTCGCCCCTAACAGATAGACAGGGTCACCTGCCGGCATGCGAAAGAATCCGCGCTCGAGCCGCAATCGTTCCACGCCCATCGTTTCGCGGCTTGACACGAAGCTCCGCCAGCACATACGATGGAGCGCATGAATGCGCTCATTGTGCAAAAACCCGGCGACGTCGCGGTGCGAGCTTGGGATGATCCGAGCTTAGGCAGCCTCGATGTGCTGGTAGAGGTGAAGGCCTGCGGCATCTGCGGCACGGACCGGCATATCGCAGAGGGAAGCTATCCCGCGACGTATCCCAACGTCCTCGGCCACGAGTTTGCTGGCACGGTGACAGACGTCGGCGACGCCGTGCAGTGGATCGAAAAAGGCGACGCCGTTGCGGTCGATCCGAATATTCCCTGCCACCAATGCGTGCCGTGCCGGCGGGGCGATATCCATTTGTGCGAACGCTTGCAAGCCATCGGCGTGACTCGGCCAGGCGGGATGGCTCCGCGCGTCGCCGTCCCCCAAAGTCAAGCGTACCGGTTGCCCGCGAATTTGTCTGTGCGTGACGCCGCGTTTGCCGAGCCGCTTTCCTGTGTCATCCACGGACTCGAGCGAGTGAAGCTGCCGATGGGCAGCAGCGTCGCGATTCTCGGCGCGGGCAGCATCGGGCTGCTCATGCAACAGGCGGTTCGCGCCATCGGCGCGTCGTCGGTGACCGTATCCGAGCCGTCGCCCGCACGCCGCAATCTCGCAGAAGAACTTGGTGCCGATGAAGTCTATACGCCCGAGATGATCGATCATGCCAGTCACGCCAATGCATACGATCTCGTCATCGATTGCACGGGTAATACCGACGTGATTGCCTCAACAATTCGCTTGGCGCGACGGGGTGCCGACATTTTATTGTTCGGCGTTGCTCCGGCCGGCAAACAAACGGCGCTGGAACCATACGAACTCTATCGTAAAGAGCTGCGGCTGGTTGCTTCCAACATCAATCCGTTCACGATGGACAAAGCGATAACGATGTTGGCGAACGGCATGGTCAAGGTCGACAGAATCGTTTCGCAACGGGTGAGCTTGCAAGAGCTGCCGGCGTTGCTGCTGAGCAAACCGTCGCCGGATGAGGTTAAGATCACGCTCGAATTTGGTTAGCGCTCGACACTGCTTGGGAAACGCCGTCATCGGCGTCCGCGCGTGCGGCGATCGCAACTTGTAAGCTCGTGTAGCCACGGGTTATGTCATTCAACGGAATGTGATCCGGCTCGCGCACTGCGCGTACGAAGTCTGCCGCTGCCGCACGAACCCCGCGTTCGTAGACCGTTTGCTTAGGACCGGCGTCGAAGATAAACCCTGCTTGGCCGCTAGGTACGCTTTCCACAGAGCGATGCAGCATGCGGCGAATCGCCGTCGTTGCGACCACCGAGGCGGGGCCTGACAGCCGCATGACCGTAGGGATCCAACCCTCCAAAGTAACGTCCAGCGATTCGAATGCAAGGCCAGTGCGCGTGCGCTCGTTTTGCGGCGTGGTGATGAAGGCATGAAAGTAGCTGGCCACGACTCCATCGGCGTATTTCACGGCGGCGAACACGCGATCTTCGCGCACGCCGTTCCAAATCGACATCGCATTCACCATCACTGGCTCGGCCGCAAGCGCTCCGCACCAGTCAAAAAAGTGGACGCCGTGTTCAACGAATATGCCGCCGGAAAGATCACGCTTCCAAAACCAATGGTCGTCGCCCAGCCCTTGGCAGCTCGCAATGTTTTCAACCGCAATCCGAATGAGCGGACCCGCCAGGCGCGCACTGCGAAAAATCGTCATGGCTTGCACCAACGGTGTGTAGATCATGGGATAGTCAATAGCGACGCGCAGCCCACGAGCGGCTGCCACCTGCATCATGCGCTCGGCAAGTTCCAGGTTTGTGGCGAGGGGCTTTTCCACAAAAACATGTTTCCCGGCATTGAGCGCTGCCAAGGCGGCCGCGCCATGATCGAACGGTGGCGTTGCGACGATGACCGCCTCGACGTTGTCATCTGCGAGCAAGCCTTCATATGTACGGTGCACGATCGCGACACCGAAATCAGCGGCAGCACTGAGGGCGCGATCGTGGGTGCGACTCGCAATAGCCACCACGCTCACATCTTCGCTCTCGCGAAGCGTGTGCAAAAGGAAGCGCCCGAAGGCGCCCACACCATACAGGCCCGCGCGAAGTTTAGCGGGCGGCATCGTGTATCATGTCCGACACTTGCTCGCCGACAATTGTGATTCCTAAAATCATGCCCTTACCATCCGCTAAGGTCGCAAAACCGTCGGTCGCGTTCTTGATTGATCGCGCCACCCAATTCCGCAAAGGATAACTGGCTTTATCATACCAAATTTTCTGGGCCAGCGCGCGCTGCTCGCGCGTTGTCGTAATCAGCGCGCAGAGCGTTTAGTTTAGCTGCTTGCCGGGTATTAGAGCGGCAGCACACGTGACGGAGGGCTTACCAGTGGGCAATTTGCTTTGGACCATCATCGTCATTCTCGTGATCCTGTGGCTTCTTGGCTTTCTCATGCACATCGGCGGTAGCTTGATTCACATCATCATCGTCATCGCCATCGTGTTGTTCATCATCAACCTGCTGACCGGCAGACGAACTGTTTGATCCGCAGCGCGGTGGGATTGGGCGGGCAGAAAGCCCGCCCAATTTGTATGTGTGGGTAGCCATGTCGGAATCGAAACCAAAGGTTCGCCAAGACCCCGAAGATCAAAGCAGCAGCGTCAAGCCCGCTAGCGTCATTGGCGTCAGGGAAGCCAACCTGGAGGCCGAACCCCATCCTCTCAAGCGTTTTTTCAAAATACTCGGTCCCGGAATCATCGTCGGTGCTTCGGACGATGATCCGTCAGGCATCGGCACGTATACGGTTGCGGGGGCGTCGCTAGGGTTCTCCACGCTCTGGACGGCGCTCGTGTGCCTGCCGATGATGGCAGCGGTTCAGTTCATCTGTGCAAAAATCGGCTTGGTGACGGGCATGGGTCTCGCCGGCGTCATGAGCCGGAATTTTCCAAAGGCTGTCATTCTGCCGGTCGTTTTCGCATTGGTGATCGCTAATTCTATCAACGCCGGCGCTGATCTCGGCGCGATCGCCGCGGCTATCAATCTGCTCGTACCAAAACTCAGCATCGTCTCGCTCATCGTTCCGATAGGCCTGATTATTCTGGCGGTGCAAATCTGGGGCTCCTACCGGATGATCGCCAATATATTCAAGTGGCTGTGCCTTGCGCTGCTGGCGTACATCGGCTCGGCATTTTTCGCGCATCCCAATCCGGTGGAGGTGTTGCGCGGTACGTTCACGCCGCACATTGTGTGGAATACCACCTACATCACGACCATCGTGGCCATCTTGGGAACCACGATTTCACCCTACATGTTTTTTTGGCAGACCAACCAGGAAGTAGAAGAAGATATTGAACTTGGCCGCAAGGCGCTGTGGCAGCGCCGCGGAACGACCGACACCGAACTCAAATACGCATTCTGGGATATCAATATCGGGATGTTGTTTTCGCAGATCGTCATGTACTTCATCATCATGGCAACGGCGGCCACGCTTTTCAAAGCCGGACACACGCATATCGCATCGGCAGCTGACGCAGCCCAAGCGCTCGTGCCACTCGCAGGCCGGGGCGCCGAATTGTTATTGGCGGTCGGCCTGATCGGGGCAGGCTTCTTAGCAGTGCCCATATTAACGGGGTCGGCTGGCTATGCCGTATCAGAAGCGTTCGGCTGGAAGTATGGTTTGGGGCAACGCCCCGATCGGGCCCCGCAGTTCTACACGATTATCGCGATTTCGACGCTTGTGGGAATGCAAATGAACTTCATGGGCATCAACGCCATCGCTGCTCTTTTCTGGACCGCCGTGATCAACGGCGTACTGGCGCCGATACTGCTCGTGTTCATCATGCTCATCGCCAATAACAAGAAGATCATGGGCCGCCGCATCAATGGCGTTGGAGCTAACATCTTGGGCTGGGGGACGATGATTGCGATGACGCTTGCAGCCATCGGGCTGTTTTTGACTTGGGGTAAATCGTAGGGGCGGTTTGGGGACCCCGGGCCGGTCATGAAAGCGGAGGGGTTGATTAACCGCCGTTTTCCGTCATTTCCAGCGATATCTGTCGCTTCTCTGTAACAAAACGGGCCTTCTTTTGTTATAATTCCTCGTATGTGGCTGACTCGCTTTGCTATTAAGAACCCCACCGTCATCACGCTTTTCTTCTTGGCGGTGGCCGTGTTTGGCTTCATCGGGTACAGAACGATGGGCCAAAATATCAATCCGAACGTGCAGTTCCCGGACGTCAGCGTCGAGGCGGACTATTCGGGCGCGAGCCCGGAAGAGATGGAACGGCTCATCGTCCGGCCCATCGAGGATCAGCTCCAAAATGTAGCTCACGTGAACCACATCTATTCTGAAATTCAAGACGGCATCGCCTTCATCGACGTTCAGATGAAGCTCGGCACAGACGTCAATTTCGCCGCAACCGACGTTCAACAGGCGGTAAACGCAGCCCGCGCCTATTTGCCGAATGATCTGGATCCACCGTATGTGTCGAAAAACGACACCGTCGGAAGTCCGATATTGCTCGAGGCGGTCGATGCACCGGGCGTCTCACCGACCGATCTGTCCAACATCGTCAACAATGAATTGATTCCTGATCTGCGAGCAGTTAAAGGTGTCGGCGGCGCTTCAGCGAGTGGCACGTTCACGCGCCAGTTCACCGTGCAGCCGAGTCTGGCACGGCTGCAATCGGTCGGGGGTACGCTCAATGATGTGACGAGCGCCGTGGGCCAGGGCAATGTGAGCATGCCGGGTGGGCGCCTGGATCAGCCATCCAAGGAGTCGACAGTCGGCATCCGGGCGGATATCCGCGACGCCTCCGAGATCGCGACCCTTCCTCTGAACTTTTCGGGGGGTAGCGGCAATCAGCTGAAAATCGGCGACGTCGCCAACGTGATCGACGGCTATGCCGACCAGCGCATGATCTCAACGTATAACTCGGGCGCCGGCGTCATCGTGCAAGTGGTACGCGACGCGAACAGCGATACGAAAAATACCACGGATGCCGTTCGTCAAGAGTTCAAACAGCTGGCACAAAAGTATCCCAAGCTGCATTTCAAGGAATTGCAAGCAGACTACGACTTCATGCGCGACTCGATCAATGGCGTACGGACCAACTTGATCGAGGGAATCGCGCTCACCGCGCTCGTGCTTTTGCTCTTCCTGCATCTGTGGCGCAGCGCGCTCGTCGTCATGATCGCCATTCCGACGTCGCTCATGGCCACGTTCTTTGTGATGTGGGTGTTCGGGTTTACGGTTGACGTCTTGTCGCTGATGGGGTTGTCGCTCACGGTCGGTATCCTGGTTGACGACTCCATTGTGGTTATCGAAAATATCACCCGCCATCGGCAGATGGGTAAGTCGCCCGATGACGCGGCGGTTGAAGGCCGCACGGAAATCGGCGGCGCTGCAATCGCAATCACGTTGGTGGACGTCGTGGTGTTCGCACCGATCGCGTTCATGTCGGGCATCGTCGGCGAGTTCTTGCACGAGTTCGGCTTGGTGATCGTTGTCGCCACGCTGTTCTCGCTGCTCGTCTCGTTCACGCTGACGCCGCTCTTGGCGGCGAAGTGGGCGCTCCTTCGGCGCCCGCGGCCGGCTCATATGCCGCTCGACGCCACGAAGCATTTCCGGGTTCGCGATGTCTTCAACAGGATTGGCAATTGGTTTGCCGATCGTTTCGAGCAGTTTCGTCGCGCCTACCACGATCGCGGTTTCCCGTGGGCTCTCAAACACCCATGGCTCGTTTCAATGGGGTGCCTGGGGCTGGTGCTGCTGTCGTTGGTACCGATTGCGCTACAGTACATCCCCTTCGAGTTTCAACCGACGACCGACTGGGGCTTAGCGGTGATCACACTGACGTATGCGCCGGGCACACCCATCGCCGAGACTCAAGCCGGCGTGCTGCGGCTGGAAAAGGCTATCAGCAAGTTTGACGGCGTCCAAGCGATCAATGGTACGACTGGCCATAAGAGCGGCACACGCGGCGGGCACGTCGCAGAAATCTATGTCACGCTCGACCAAGCCAAACGCCACAACGAGGATCAGGTGATCGCGGCAGCACAGAAGCTGGGTTATCTGGTGCCCGGTGGGCGCATCGAGGCGTCGCATGGTCAGAATGGCGGTCAGCTGCCTATTCAGTACACGCTCACCGGCTCATCCCCTGAAGCGGTTGAAGCGGCCGCGGTGAAGCTGCGCCAGTACATTCAATCATTGCCGGACGCCGGTAACGTGGAAACCAGCACGCAACTCGCGGGTCCCCGTTTAGAAATTGATATCAACCGGACTCGAGCGGCGCTGCTGGGTGTTTCGCCCGAATCCGCTGCTTCTGCCGCTCGCGCCGCGATCGGTGGAGTCATCGCCACGAAGGTGCGCATGCCGGAAGGACTTGTCAACGCGATCGTGCAGTTGCCGCCGCAGGTTCGAAACGATCAGCAGCAGCTTGCCAACGTCTTGGTGCGATCGTCGACGGGTGATCTGGTGCCGCTCAGTTCGGTCGCAGACTTCAAATGGATGCAGGAGCCCACCCAGCTCAACCGCTCCGACCGGCAGCGCATCGTGACGGTCAGCGCGGATACAAAAAACGGCGCTCCCATCAGTAAGGTGACGAGCAAAATCGACGCCGCGCTCAAAGAGTCGACGTTCTTGCCGGCCGGCGTCCGGCTGCAGACCCAGGAAGGCAGCGACAGCCAGCTTCTTGCCGACTCGATGCAAAAGATCGGCATCGCGTTGCTGACCTCGCTCATGCTCATCTATGCGCTGCTCGTTATCTTGTACCGCAGCTACTTGGAGCCGTTCATCATCATGTTCTCGATACCGGTGGCATTTGTCGGGGTTTCGGGGTTGCTGACGGTCGCCAACCTGCTGCACAATGTTTTCCCAAATGTTCGGTACTTCCAAGGCCAGACGCTCAACATATTTTCGATGCTCGGCATTGTGATGCTGACCGGTCTTGTGGCTAAGAACGGCATCTTGCTCGTGGACTACGCGAACACCATGCGCACGCGCGGGCTCACCGTTGCGAAAGCGATGCAAGAATCAGCGGCCATCCGGTTCCGGCCGATCATCATGACGACAATGGCCATGATTTTCGGCATGCTGCCGCTCGCCGCGGGTATCACCGAGGGCGCCGAGTTCCGTAAATCCATCGGAACGGTGATCATCGGCGGCCTGTTGAGCTCGCTCATCTTGACGCTGTTCTTGGTGCCGGTCATTTACGTGGCGCTGGTGGGGTGGATGGAGCGCTTCCACGCGAAACGCGTACAGCGGCATTTGGAATTAGCAGAAGATGAAGCTGAAGAAACGGACCGCGCGGTTCCCCAACCAACCGCAGTCTGACCCCCACTCTAATGTAGGGACGGCACTTAGTGTGCACCGTCGCATTTTTCAAGCCTAACCAGGGAACCGAGCGGACACTGTCCGACCAATGAGTATATGAGGTGGTTGGCCGCTTTGGCGTTGGGCAGTCTTTTCATTGCGGTCGTCGCTTGCAGCGGCGGCGCCGGTGCCGGCATGAATCCGCCCGGGGCCAATTTCAGTGGGTCCAACCTCAACCCCAACCCCAGCCCATTACCCTCAGGCTCGCTCGCGCCATCGCCGTCTCCATCACCGAGCGGCGCGCCCTCACCTTCGCCCTTGCCGTCCGCGAGCGCCGCACCAGGCGTTCCAACGATCTCCGGCTGCCAAGTTTTCCCATCCAACAATCCCTGGAACACCGACATCTCTAGATATCCGGTCGATCCGAATAACGCCAACTACCTGTCGCACATGAACGCTTTCACGAAGCATCTCCATCCCGACTTCGGATCGAATCCGACGTACGGCATTCCCTACATCACCGTTCCTCCGACGCAGCCAAGAGTTCCGATGAGCTTCACGTACGCGAGCGAAAGCGATCCTGGCCCGTATCCTTTCCCAGCCAACGCTCCCGTTGAAGGCGGTCCGGGCGCAACCGGCGACCGGCATGTCATCGTCATCGATCGCGGCAACTGCGTCCTGTATGAAACTTTTTCTTCCTACTACGTGGGGCCGGGATGGAACGCGGGCTCAGGTGCCGTGTTCCACTTCAACTCGAACGCGCTGCGGCCCGATCACTGGACCTCGGCGGATGCCGCCGGCCTGCCGATTTTTCCGGGCCTGGTCCGCTTTTATGAAGTGCAGCAGGGCGCCATCAACCACGCATTGCGGTTCACCGTGCACCGCACGCAAAAAGGCTTCATCCATCCCGCCACTCATTTCGCCAGCAGCTCGGTGGATCCGAACGATCCGCCCATGGGCTTGCGCCTGCGCTTGAAAGCGAGTTACGACATCTCGCACTTCACCGGCGAATCAAAAGTCGTTTTGACGGCCCTGAAAAAGTACGGTATGTTCATCGCGGACAACGGGTCGGACTGGTTCATAACAGGTGAGACGAACACAAGCTGGAACGATAGCGATCTCAATCAGCTCAAGACCGTGCCCGCCAGCCAATTCGAAGTTGTGCGGACAGGTCCGATCATCCACTAACTTTTTTCAGTTAGTATCGTTGGAGATAAGCTATGTTCAACGTTGCCAAGCGTCTCGGCATTCTCGCGGCTGCAATGGTGCTTTTGTTAGGAACAAAGCCCTCTCCTGAGACGCTAAAGGTCGGCGACAGGGCGCCAAACGTCCAGGCACAATCCGCGCTCGCCGGTAAGATCGTGAAGTTCGATTTGCACGACGCGCTCGCCAAAAATGCAGTCGTGTTGTATTTTTTCCCTAAAGCCTTTTCCCAAGGCTGAACGATCGAGGCGAAAGCCTACGCCGCCAGGTTGGCGGATTTCGCAAAACTCGGTGCTCAAGTGGTCGGCATTTCCGGTGATGACCCTGCAACGCTCGTAAAGTTTCAGAAAGAAACAGAATCGCCGCAACAATTCGTCAGCGACGCCGGGCTCAATTTCAGCCAGGCGTACGGCGTGAAGCAAACGGAACAGGGTGAATCGTTTGCCCAGCGCCAGACGTTTGTCATCAGCAAAGACGGCAAGATACTCTATAGCGTCTTTGACTGGAGTCCGCTCACGAACGTCAACAGCGTGTATGCGTGGTTGAAGAAGCACCCGCAAAACTGAAACGTGTTTAACAAAGCGGCTCAGATCCTCCGCGCGGGGGATTCTGCGCCGCTCTTCAGGGCGCAGTCCGTGTTAGCGGGTCAAGTCGTAGCTTTTGATCTAGCTCAAACTTTACAAGAGCACGCCGTGGTGCTCTATTTTTTTCCAAAGGCGTTTACCGCCGGTTGAAATGCCGAGGCTAAGGCCTACTCCGCCAGGTTGGCGGATTTTCGAACCCTGGGAGCAGATGTGATCGGGATTTCTAACGATAGCCTGGCCACGCTGCAGCGATTTCAAGAGAAGATCGGCACGGGTCAGCAGTTTGTTTCAGATCCGCAAAAAGAAATCACCAAAGCTTATGGAGCCGAACTGCGGGTGTTGGCGCTGTCGTTGGCAAAACGAATGACGTTCGTCATCAGCAAAGATGGAAAGATAGTGCACAAAGTCTACGATTGGAACCCGCTCACAAATGTCTCATCAGTATATTCATGGCTGAAGGACCATCCACAAGTGTGAGCCCGTCCGCATCGGCACGAACGAGCGGAAAACTCTGGATTTGTTTTGTTGCGACGCTGCTCGTGATGCTGGGTGCGTCGAGTGCACATGCCGCTCGGCCGCCGCACAACGGTGCGCCGGCTCCCAGTTTTTCCTTGCCCTTGGCCGCGAACGGCACGGGCCAGATATCGCTCTCACAGTTGCACGGGCGCGCCGTCTATCTGAATTTTTTCGCGTCATGGTGTCAGCCATGTAAGGCCGAGGCAGCCTCGATCGCTAAGCTCTCGCGCGAATTCTCCAAACACAACGTGGTGGTCGTGGGCATTGATGAACTCGAAGCCTCCAGGAAGGCTGCAGAATTTGCATCGCAATACAAGCTGCCGTATAAGATCGCGATCGATGACAGCGGAGACGTCGGCGGCAGCTACGGTTTGATCGGGCTACCGCTGCACGTGTTCATCTCGGCAGATGGCAAAGTTGCGATGCACCGCGAGGGAGAGATGTCGGAGTCGCAGATTCGTGCGGAACTCCTCAGGTTAAGCCGTCACTAGGCGGGCTATTCGAGAACCATAACCTCCGCGGGTAGCGCAGTTTCCAAAGCTGCGACCGTATCAACCGCGCCGGCTTTTTCGTCATCCGGAGTCGTCACCCACCAGGAGAGCAGCATGGCGACGACCAGGAGCAGCGCACCTATGAACCACGCTGCGCTTGGCGTCTTCCAAGAATGGTTCGCGCTGACCGAGTAGGCGAAGACGCCCGCGAACAAGCCCGGGCCGATCAACGCGCCGAAACTGCGCAGCATTCCAATCGCGCCTTGCAGCTCGCCTTGCTCCGTGGGCGAAACGCGCCTGGTCATGATGGCTTGCGCGGATGCCGAAGCCAGCATCCACAAGCAGCTGACTGGAATCCCGATCCAAAACCACAGCTGTTGCAAACCAAAGAGCACGAAGCCGGCCGCACCAAAAAAGAGCCCAGCCGCCAGCGCCCGGCGCTCGCCGATGCGCGCCACCACAGGGGTGATGACGGCGGCGGAGATAACGATCGTGACGACGCCGACCAGCGCCAGCGAAAAGCCTATGGTGCGCTCGTTCCAACTGAAGCGGTAGATCGTGTAGAAGACAAAGAGCGTCGGCAGCGCTTCGTGCGCGACGTAACCGATCAGATTGACGATTGACAATCCAAACAGCTCGCGGTGACGGCGCAGCAGCGTCACTGCGCCCAGTGGATTGGCACGGCGCCACGTGAAGCGGCTGCGCAGCGAGCTTGGAAGGGACTCCGGCAAAATTACCAAGCCGTAGAGAAAGTTGAGCATGCTGAGCGCCGCGGCAACCCAAAACGGCAAACGCGGATCGATGTTGCCCAAAAAACCACCGACTGCAGGGCCGACCACGAACCCGATACCGAAACACGCGCTGATCATCCCGTATGCGCCGGCGCGCCGGTCCGGAGGCGTAACGTCGCTGACATACGCGCTTGCGACGGCGATGCTGGCTGTCGTGATTCCCGAGATGACCCGGCCGACGAAGAGCCACCAGATCGTCGGGGCAAGCGCCATGACGACGTAATCGAGGCTCGTGCCAAGATTAGAGAGCAATATGACCGGCCGCCGCCCGACTCGGTCGGACAGTACTCCCAGAATCGGCGACACGACGAATTGCAACAGCGCCCAAACGGTGGCGAATATCCCGCCGATGATGGCGGCGCTCGCAAACCTGTTGCCCTCAAAATTCAGGATGAGCTTCGGCAAGACGGGGACGATGATGCCCAACGCCAGCATGTCCAGCAGCACGGTGATGAAGACAAAGGTGAGCGCCGCGTTGCGTCTGTTCAACATTCTGGGAAGTGCAAATGCGGCGCGTCGCTTACCTTCTTGCGGCGAGCGTGCTCCCACCCAGGAGCTTGTGAGATGAAAAATGTAGTCGCAAGAAGACAATATGTCCATCGCCAGTTTCGCCGTCACTCGCAGAGTCGCGGTAGCCATGCTTACGGCGGCAATCGTTGTCCTCGGACTCTTCGCCGCACCGCGTCTGGCGGTTGCGCTGTTGCCTGCTTTCGCGCCGCCCGTGGTCGCCGTGAGCACCGCCTACGGCAATGCATCCCCGGAAACCATCGAGAGCACGATCACCCGGCCGATTGAAAACGCAGTGAGCCGCGTCTCCGGCATTGACATACTCGAATCGACTTCGTTCCAAGGCCAATCGGTCGTCCGCGTTCAGTTCGATTTCGGCACGGATATTAATGTTGCCGCAGTGGATATCCAGCAACAGGTGGCCCGCATCCGCGCCTCGTTGCCCAACGATCCCCTGCTAAAAGAACCGCAAATAACTAAAGCGGACCCCAACGCCACTCCCGTGCTGGCCCTGCAAGTCACCGATTCGACGCGATCGCTGCGCGATCTATCCGGCCTTATCGTCAACGAGCTTTCCGACGAGCTTGCCTCGGTTCATGGCGTCGGCAGCGTCGGAGTGTCGGGCATCGCGCAGCGCGCGATCATGATCGAGCCGGACGAGCATCGTCTCGCAGCGGCGGGCCTTTCTTTGAACACGCTGCTCGCGCGCATCCAAAACGAGAACGTCGATCTGCCTGCGGGAGTCATCAAGATCGGAGCGCGCGAGTACGGCATCCGCACCAACGCACTCTACCAGGCGCCAAACCAGATTGCCGACACCATCGTGACGGTCGTGAATGGTTCTCCCATCCAGCTGCGCGACGTCGCGACGGTCAGCGATTCCGTGCAGGAGCAACGAGTCTTCTCGCGGCTGGACGGCGGGCCGGCTGTGTTCATGACGATCACCGCGCAGCCCGACGCGAACGTCGTTGCGGTGGCAACAGGTCTCCTAGCAAAAATCAGCGACATCCGCCAGCGTCATCCAGGCATGCAGTTCGCGGCAATGCTCGACCAGCGTGAATTCATTCTCATGGCTCTACGGTCGCTCGAACACACGGCGATCTATGGTGCCGTTCTGGCCGTCTTGATCATCTTGCTATTTTTGCACTCGTGGCGCGCCACCGTCATCGTGGCGATCTCGCTGCCGGTATCGATCCTCGGCACGTTTTACGTGATGTACCATTTTCACGAAACGCTCAACGTGATGACGCTGGGGGGACTGGCCCTCGCGGTCGGCTTGATTGTGGACGACGCGGTCGTCGTCATCGAAAACATTTCGCGTTTCTTACGTACGGGAATGGCCCCAGCCGATGCAGCGGAAGGCGCGACGGCGCAAATACTTGGGGCCGTCGTGGCATCCACCGTAACGGTCGTCACCGTGTTCTTCCCGCTCATGCTGGTGCCCGGACAGCAGGGGCTGATCTTCGGTCCTTTCGCTCTCGTCGTGATGAGCGCGGTGGCGATTTCGCTCATTGTCGCAGTCAGCACCGTCCCCATGCTTTCGGCGGAGCTGCTGCGCCGCAAAACCAGAGAAGCAGGAGAGGTGATCGCAAGTTCGCGGCGATCGTTCGCGCAATGGTTTGAAACACGCTACGCGCGTCTTGAAAACCGCTATCGCAAAGCGCTTGAGTTTTGCGTCGACCGGCCGGCCCCCGTATTAGGCGTAGCCGCAGGGCTTTTGGCGATTACCATATTGGCGCTTTGGTTGGGCATCGTGCCGACCGAAATATTTCCGCCATCTGATTCCCGCTTCGTCCAGTTCGATCTGCAGGCGCCGAACGGAACCGCTCTCAATGAAATGAACAGAATCGAGAGCATGGTTGCGAGCGCCCTTCGCAAGGATCCACGCGTCCAAGCGGTTGGAGCGATCATCGGCCAGGCAGGCAACGGTAACTTCTCGCGCTCGATCACAAACCGCGCTACCTTGCAAATTCCGCTCAAGCCAGGTACCAGCGGGGCTGAGGCTGCTGCCTTCGTCAGCGAATGGCGAGCTCGCCTTGGCGGCAAGAACGCGAGCCCTGGCCCGTTGTCAGCGCAGCAATATGCAGCCCTTCAAGCGGCAATGATCGGGTCCGTTGCGCGTGGACAGACGATCGACATCGTACAACGGCAAATCTCACAAGGCCAGACAGCGCTGGAAATCGAGATATTCGGACCCGATGTCAATCGTCTGCAAACCATTGCCGACGGCGTCATGGCGACGATCGCGCGCATCCCCGGCGTCGGCGATCCTGACAAGAACGTGACGAACTCGCAACCCGAGATCAACGTGACGATTAACCGCACGCGGCTAATGCTGTCCGGTTTGGGTACCGGCGATATCGCGCAATTGCTCAGCACCGCAACAAACGGCACGATTGCCTCGTACTACCAAATCAATGGAATTCAATATCCTATTATTGTGGAACTGCCACCCCAACAGCGGACGTCATTTTCCTCGCTGCAGGGATTCGAGTTCCGGCCGTCAGGCACCAGTTCAAATGCGAGCGGTACGCCGCTCATCGGCACGCTCTCCAACATCGCAACGCTAGCGCCCGGATTAGGTCCATCTGCTATCAGCCGCGAGGATCGGCAGCGCCGCATCGAGATTAGCGCACCAATCAGCGGGCGCCCGCTCGGGCCCATCGTGACGGATGCAGGCAAAATCATGAGCACCTATCCGCTGCCGTCGGGTTATCGCTGGGAATTTGGTCCGGAAATCCAGCGCGGTGAGACAAGTTTCAACGCGCTCTGGCTGGCCGTCGGCCTCGCCGTGGTCTTGATCTACATGCTGCTTGCCGCGCAGTTTGAATCGTATCTGGATCCGCTCGTCATCATGATGTCGGTACCACTCGCACTTGTCGGCATCGTCCTGTCATTGGTCGTAACGCAACGCGCATTTGGGCTCACGGCCTTTATCGGGTCGCTCATGCTGGTGGGTATCGCGGTGAAGAATGCCATCCTGGTCATTGAATTTACGAAACAGCTGCGCGAAGAAGGCGCAGCGCCGCGCGAGGCGCTCTTGCGAGCGGGCCCGATTCGCCTGCGCCCCATTCTCATGACGACGTTTGCGACCATTGGCGGAATGCTGCCACTGGCCATCGGTATCGAGGCCGGCAGCGCGACTCAAGCGCCGCTTGCGACGGTCGTGATCGGCGGGCTGATCGCGTCGACGTTCTTGTCGCTCTTGGTGGTGCCGACGCTTTATTTGTGGATGGCGCCCCGCTTCGGAGGCCGCTTTAGATCGCGGCGTAAGGTACCGACGATGGCGCATCTCTCCGGCACCGATACATTTTTCGGTGAGCCCGCACCGGTGCGCGGCGGGGACGGCTAACGGTTAAAGCCTTCGATATCAGTGGTTGTTCGGCGGTAACTCGCCTTTTGAGATTCGATCGCGCAGTTGACGCAGTTCGTGCATCGTGTGCAGGTCACCGAACGGCGTCCTCCAATGATCGGTAACCCATTCATGATCAAACGCGAGCAATGCCGCTTGAAGCAGGTCCTTGTCGTTTTCGCCCAACAGCATACTGTTCGGAGCGGTATTCAAAGTATGGATAGCATTGGCCATTCTCGCCACATCCGATTGACCTTGCTGATGTTTCAACACGCGTTCCCCCTAATCAAAAGCTTGTCACCGGCGGGTGGCACTGCTTTAATCTGAGACTGTTGCAGGTTCACGTATGTAAGTTCTGCCAGACCTTCGGGTCGTGATGACCATCACGCTGGAGTAGACATCTGGAAGACCTCAAAGCGGGAACCCCGCAACGCTGGTATGAACGCTGGGCGATGCAAAGATCGTCGCGAGTTTTTCATCTTCTTGGCCAGGTGGTTTTAGCTGCTCTCCTCATTGCAAGCGGTGCGAGCGGGCGGGCCGCTGCCCAGCCTCAGCCGCCCCACGCTTTTACTCCCGAGATGCGGCGGCAGGTCGACTGGCTGGCCCGTCAGACGCTCACGGAACAACACCTCGCCGGCTTTTCGCTCGCAATCGCTCGAGATGGCAAGCCCATTTACACACAGGCGTACGGTTACCGTAATATTGCGCAGCAATTGCCCGCGACGCCCCAGACGATCTACAATATCGGATCGATAACTAAACAGTTCACCGCAACCAGCATCATGCTGCTGCAAGAAGATGGGAAGCTCAACATCGACGACCCGCTCTCGAGGTATTTCGCGAACTATCCGTGGGCAGATCATGTCACGGTCCGGGAGCTGCTCAACCACACTTCGGGTATCCCCGACTACCTCAATATTCTCGACAACAAAAGCTTGACGCTACCTAAGATCGTGAGGGCGCTCGAGAAGACGCGTCTAAAGTTTGCGCCTGGCAGCAAATACGAATACAGCAATAGCAATTACATACTGCTGGGCGTCATCGTGCAACGCGTGAGCGGCGTGCCCTATGATGATTTTCTGCGACGCAGGATCTTCCAGCCACTTCACTTGACCGCCACATCGATCGGTACGACGCCGCTGGATATGACGAATGGCGCGCGTGGATACACCGTCGTGAATGGTCACACCAAGGCCGTCGACCCACGAGCCGATAGCGTCGCGATCCTCGATTTTCCTGACGGCGGAGTTAACACAAACGTTCTTGATCTCGCGAAATGGGATACGGCGCTTGACACGGGTCGCGTCGTCAAATTAAAAACTTTGAAGACCATGTTCACGCCCTGGACTGAGGGTAAGCATACATCCGAGACGCTGGGTGGCGCTACGAATAGATCCACGGGTTACGGGATTGGCTTGCGCATACGTTACTTAAGCGGTCACCGAGAGGTCATGCACGACGGCGAGTGGACGGGTTTTGCGGGGTCTAATGCAACTTTTCCCGACGACGGATTTGTCATCGTCATTTTAAGTAACACGGATGGATTTGACGAGGACCCGCTCACCAACAAAATCTTCACCCTTTTTTATCGGTAAGTCACTGTCCAGGTGTACGACGGTTTGATAAATAAGCTCCGGGAATGAAACGACTTGCCGATATTTTCGCGACGATCGCTTTAGTCGTTGTTTCCTTCAGCTTGTGTGCTTCAGCCTCAGCGTACTCACTCCACGGTTTAGAATATAGAGCCATCGGTCCAGCCATAGCAGGCGGAAGAACGCCTGCCATAGCGGGCAGCAACGCCGACCCACGCATTTACTATGCCGGCGGCGCCGGCGGTGGAGTTTTCAAGACTACAGACGGCGGCGCCAGTTGGAAGCCTGTTTTTGACGATCAACCGGTCGCCCCGATCGGGACCATCTCCGTCGCGCCGGATAGCGCCGACGACGTTTGGGTCGGCACCGGCGAAGCCAATCCTCGCAATGAAGTCGAGCGCGGTGACGGGATTTGGCATTCTACAGATGGTGGAAAATCGTGGAAGCACCTCGGCTTGGATGATGCCGGTTCGATCTCCGCGATCTCGATCGATCCGCACGATCCGCGACACGTCGTTGTCGGGGCGCTTGGGCAGATATTCCGCGACAACACCACGCGCGGCATCTATGTCACGACAGACGGCGGCATCCACTGGACGCGAACGCTCTATCTTGGACCATCGATCGGTGCTTCCGATGTTGAGCGCGCAGCCGACGATCCGCAGACACTGTATGCAGGGATGTATCGGATTCGGCGGCAGCCTTGGACGCTGAGCAGCGGCGGTGCGGGAGGCGGGCTGTTCCAATCACACGACGGAGGCATGAGCTGGCGCAAACTCACCGGGCACGGACTGCCGAACGGACTCACGGGGCGCATCGGCATCGCAGCCGGAACTGGCGGACGCGTGTATGCGGAGATCCAAGCGAAGGCAGGCGAGCTATGGCGTTCTAATGACGGCGGACTGAACTGGAAGCTCATGCCGCATAGCCCGCTCGTGGGCAGCCGCCGCTTTTACTTCAGCAGCATCTTTGTGGACCCCAGCAACAATGACCACGTGCTGAGCGTCGGATTGTCCTTGGCGATGAGCAAAGATGGAGGCCGCTCGTTCAAAATGGCGGCGCCTAACGCCGGCTGGGATTATCATCATGTCTGGTGGTCCCGAGACGGACGCCGCATTGCACTCGGCAGCGATGAAGGCGTCGTTTTGTCCGCCGACGGCGGGGCGCAATGGTGGCAGCCGTACGACTTGCCGTTCGCGCAGGTGTATCATGTCGGCTACGACGATGCGGCTCCCAACTATCACGTATGCATTGGCCTCCAGGATGACTCCGCTTGGTGCGGGCCTTCCAACAGCGATTCTGGATTGGGAGTTCTCAATCAGGATTGGATTCAACCAGGAACCGGCGACGGCATGTGGGTCGTCTACGATCCGCTTGACCCGCACTTGGTCTGGTCGACCTCCACCAACAACGCCACCGGTCAGGTGTACTTATGGGATTCGCGCACACAACAGGCGCTGGAAGTGTCACCCGACGCCGAAAAGAACAGCACGCTCGCGGCTAGAAATTTACGCTACCGGTTCAATTGGGATTCGCCCATCGCGTTCACCGCGGACGGCAAAGCATTGGCCGGCGGCAATGTTGTTTTTCAAAGCGCCGATCACGGTCAGCACTGGACGGTCATCAGCCCCGATCTGACGCGCAACGAGCGCGCCCACCAGAATATTTCCGGTGGACCGATTGAAGCGGATCTTTCGGGTGCCGAAACATCGGACACGATTCTCGATATTGCGCCATCCAAGCTCGACGCTGCGCTTATATGGGTCGGCACGGATGATGGCCTGATACAGATCACGCGTGACAGCGGCGCCAGCTGGCGTAATGTAACCCCTAAGGAAATGCCGGCCTGGGGACGCGTCGCAACCGTGGAACCAAGTAGTTTTGCTGCAGGCACGGCCTTTGTAGCGGTTGACCATCACATGAGCGGAGACGACCGTCCCTACGTTTTTCAGACCACGGATTTCGGCGCGAGCTGGTCGTCAATCGCGGGCAATCTGCCGCACGATTTGTTCGTGCGCAGCATACGCCAGGATCCCACGAACCCTAACTTGCTCTATGCAGGTACACAGCGAGGCGTCTGGGCCTCTTGGGACCGCGGTAAGAACTGGCAGCCGCTGCGCTTGAACATGCCCGCCAGTGCGATCTATGACATTGAAATACAACCTCGTGCGAACGATTTGGTGGTTGGGACGCATGGGCGCGGTGTTTGGATCCTTGATGACTTGCGAGCGGTCCAAGAGCTTGCCGGAATCGCGCAGACTGCGCCACATCTTTTCCCGCTGCGCGATACGCTTCGCTGGTGGCGCTGGGCTCCCATAAACTGGTTCTACAAGAACTCGTTGCCGAACAACATCTTTACTGGCACGAACGTAGACTACGGAGCGCTCATCACCTACTGGCTCCCGTCAAAAACTGCCAAGCCGCCCCGCCTTGAGATATTCGATGGGCGCGGCCGGGTGGTTCGCCGCCTCACGGGAAAGTCGGCGCCTCACAAGGCAGGCTTGAACCGTACGAGTTGGGACCTTCAGGAAGACGGGCCCACGAAGTGGTTCGGCACGTTCAAAGATAACCAAGGCCCCGAGGAAGGTGCAGACGTCGTACCCGGCACGTACACCGTCCGGCTGCGGGTCAACGGAGTCGCGCTGGAACAAAAAGTGGTCGTCAAGCCCGACCCTCGGGCGACGGCGACGCCGCAAGAGTATCAACAACGTCACGACTTGCTCGCCGGACTGTACAGCGAGCTTGGTGCAGTCGATATAATGCTCAACGCGATCGATAAACGACTCAAAAATAGAAGCGTTAGCGTGGCACGGCAAAAGCTGATGTTGGCTTTGCGAGAGCGTCTTAGCTATGATGCGAAAAATGTGGAGGACATAAGCCGGCCAACAGCATTCCGCGAGCGGTTATTCGACTTGATCACGCGCGTTTCGTCGACATCTTATCAAACGCCGACGGAAGCGCAGGTGCGCGAGGCGGCGCGCCTTCGACAGATGTACGAACAGCTGGTTGCCGCCTCAAAAGGGCTGCTGTAGACACTAATCCGTCGAGGCCACCCCGGCGCGCAAGGCCGGAGGCATCCGCGTGAGGAACATTGGGCTCGACTTGCCTAGCAAGTCGCTACGTTTCTTTGCGCGTGAAGGTCCGTCTTAGAAAGGACTGTCTATCCATGCTCAAGAGTCTGTTGGCTTTGGTGCTCGCGTTTATTGCCACTTCCTCGATCGCTTTGGCCGCGGCACCCGCGCCAGGTATGAAGTTGCCCCCGCAACCGAAGGTGAGACCCGTAGGAATGCCCGCCGGCGCGGTCATGGTGAGCCCTTGCATCCGGAACATGGGGGAGCACTGGGTGAACCCCAAGGATGCCCCAACTGGTCCGATTTACGGCACGTATCAGGGCAAGATAATTTTCACTGAGATCATGCCGACCAAAGCGCAGCTCGATAAAGGCTGGTGGTACAGCAATCTTCGGGCATTACCGGGCTACAAAATCGATCACGTCGATGTGGAGTATCATCCCAAAGGACACCCCGGCTTGATGGTGCCGCACTACGACATCCATGCCTATTACATACCGCATGCGGCAGAGATGAACATTTGCCCGAGCGGCATTCCCAATCCGGATGCGGAGATGCACGACTAGGCACGATCCGCGCCCACAATAATTCCTATAAGGAAGCCCATGAACGAATGTCATGGGCTTCTTATATCACGCAACTCCGACGAACGATAAAACTGAAGAAGTCTTGCTAAGCGCTTTTCTTTCGCCAACCGCCGATGACCGCTCCGACAATCATCATCCCGATCACGACATAGCCCGTTTCAATCAGCCAGAGTGAAATAGGCTTCATCTGAAAGCGATTGATTGAAAGGTAATTGGTCGCAAAGACGATGATACCCATGAACAGGCCGAACTCGACGCCATGCTTGGCGCCCGGCTGATTGCTGTCAGCCAGAGCGATGGCGGTACCAAGCGAAAGAACCAGCGCTGCGATAAAGGAGATGATGTACGGCATTGGATCTTTGCTCGCCATTTGATCGCCGCTAAAACCGACAGCGGCTATGTAAGGCGCCTTGAGCAAAGTAAACCACACCGCTCCCCAGAGCCAAAATGCTATCGCGGCGACGATCACCGCACCCCAATTGACTTTTTGAATTGGCATATATCCTCCAGCCCGTCCGCAGCAAAACAGCGGCACGCTCGAGCATCGAAATGCCGAGATACGGTTGCATTTATGCACCCTGCGTCAAAAAACTTCCCAATTTTAAGGTGGGAGGGGACCGCACAATGCGAACCTTTCGCATGCTCTCAACGTTCAAGTAACAATTCGAGCCCAGCGGATTGTGAGAATACGGCAGAAAGCCAGCCGGTTAGCGCTTGAGGACCTATTGCCTACGGATGCTTGCTTGGTCACCGCGTGAGCGGGTATAAAACGAGTCAATGAAGCGCCATCTCGCGCGATTCTGTCTTGCCTTATTGCTCTGGCCTCAGCTTGCCGCAGCCGCCGAGAATGCTGTCCCCGTTGTCACAAACATTTCGGGTGGCGTTGCAGTGCAAGGCGTGAGCGGTGGCCGCCGTGACGTGATTTCGTCGCAAATCGTGCATACGGGCGATGTCGTGATCACCGGCTTAAATTCGCTGGCCATTGTTGCGCTGGCTGACGTTGCGCGAGTGCGCCTCGGACCGGCCACGACAGCGACCACCTTCAGCACGGGTTCCGACCTCTCACTGCACCTTCACTCGGGCCTGCTGTGTGTAAATTCTGACGCTGCTGGAACTAAAATTGATGCCGGGCCGGTTGGTGTTTCAAGCACCCACAAAGGAACTATTTTCAATCTGCTGCGCAATACCGCCGGTACCAATATTGCGGTTTACCAAGGTCAAGTCAAAGCGAGCATAAACGGGCGGGATGTCGACACGCTGAATGCCGGCAGAGCCGTCCATATCTGGAACGGGAGCGTCACGAACGTGGCGCTGGCCAACGCGCAACGACAGTTCGCCTCGTTGCGTTGTCCGGATCAATCCATCGTCGCGCAAGCAGAAGCGCTCGAACCAAAAAATCCGGCGGTAGTCGTGGCCGCAACGCAGCCACCCTTGAACCCCGACAGTGGTCAAGCGAACGGTGGATCTACCGCTGGGTCGGGTGGCGGTGGTGGAATTTTGGGAATCTTGCTTGGCATTGTCGGGCTTGCTGCGCTCGCGGCCGGTCACGGTGGTGGGGGTGCCGGTGCCGGAGCAGGTCCAACGCCGCCGCCGGGCTCGCCAGGTCCATCGCCGCAGCCATCAGTGTCGCCCACGCCTGGGGTCTTGAACGTTAGTCCTGGCAGTCTCATTTTTACCGACGTCGGCAGTTCAAGCGCGCAGCCATTCAACATCAACGAAACAAACTTCTTTGGCAACTTTAACGTCGATGCAAGCAATTGTAGCGGCATAGCAACGATAAGCGCGCCACCATTTTCGGGGCCAAGCGCGACCGTGAGCGTCACACCGCAGAATTCTGGTACCTGTACGATCGTCGTTTCTGATGGTCAGGGCGGCACTGCTAATGTGGGCATCACCGTCGGACCTTTTGGACCTCTCACTTTGAACAATAATGCCATTACGCTTACCGCGCTGGGGAATACGGATACGTTTACTGTCTCCGAGTCGATCTACACTGGAGCTTTCAACGTGGTCAGCTCCAACGTGAGCGTGGCGAGCGTGAGTCCCGCGTCCCGCCCTGGTCCGGGTCCGGAAAGCTTTACCGTTCGAGCGGAAGGCGTGGGTAACGCAAACATCGTGGTCACGGACGATCATGGTGGCCAACAAAACGTTCTCGCATCCGTGGTCACGGGTGGGCTCTCGCTTTCTGCGGCAACACTACAGTTCTCGGGACCAGGCGACGTACCGCAAGATTTTGTCGCCGTAGACGCGCCCCCGGTGGGTTTTTTGGCGACCTCATCCGATCCGTCGGTCGCGGTTGTCGTCCAAATCCAAGCAAATTTCCGCAAAGCGACTTTCCGAGTCACGCCCGTCGGCAACGGGAAAGCGGCAATCACCGTGTCCGATACGGATGGCGGACTGGGCGTTGTCAATGTCGGTGTGGGTACAAGCCCCTTACTGCTAAAGCATCATTCCGTCACGTTACTTTTGCCGCGGCCAAGACCCAGCGCTCCGGCGCCACGACCGGGCGCGGCGCCTTCAACGCGTCCGGTGCTGCCCGCGGTCGCGGGTCCACAAAATGGGCTTCATGGAGTCCCAAGTTCGACTAGCAATACCGGCACGATTCTGCCGCTCCGCCGTGAGCCGCTTTTCGTAGGCGCGAGCTCGTTAAGTCTGGCAGCGGGAAGTCCGGCGCAACAGATCATCGTGTCGGAAAAAGATTACACGGGCGCGTTCACTGTGGTGACGTCAAATGCGGCGGTTGCCACGATTGATGAGCCGGGAGCGCTCGGACCGACGCACGCGTTTCGCGTTACGCCGCGCAATCCTGGCGTCGCGGTCATCCGCATCGCCGACGACCATGGCAATGCGCAGCTCATCCAAGTGATCATTGCGCCTTCGGAGCGCATTCCGCGCATCGTCAGGCCAAATCCGCGCATCTAGAAATTAATATTTTTCAGCTTTGGGCCCTCTAGAACTCATTTCTCGATTTTGAGCCTTTTGAGCCGCCTCGCACGAAGCGGCATACGATACTATCTCCTGGAACTACCATCTGCCGCTCGCGCACTTACGCATCGTGGCAGTCAACGACGAAATATGCGTGATACATGCTTCGTCATTTTGAACTTACTTGCTGTGAAGGGGGCCAGGTCTATGCCAAAGCGCTCACGTATTCCAAAGTTTTTCATACTGCTGTCTCTCGCGGTTGTTTTCGTCCTCATGGTCGGTGCATTCGCATCCGGCGCGACAAATCTAAGCGCGTTGTTTGGTCAAGTTTCGTGCACGAGCGCGGCCGCTTGTGACGGAGGCATAAACGCTAGCACAGGGCCGGGCGTGCAGGGAGATTCGGCAAAGGGGCTCGGCGTAGTCGGTAATACGACGTTCAAAGCCTCCGCCACCGCGAATCGCGCAGGAGTTTTTGGCTTGGACAAATCGACCGCCGGCACGGGCAATTTCGGGGTCGAAGGATCTTCGCCAGCACTCGTTGGTGCTGCTGGTTTCACCGCAGGCGGAAATTTCGGTGCCGTCCAGGGTTTCGCGGCGAGCACAACTGCGGCTGGTGCGGGCGTGACTGCCTTTTCAGCCAACTTCACGGGACCAAGTGCCACGACCGGCACAGGTCTCTTCGCGGACGGGGGCGTCGGTGTGACCGCCGTTGGTGAAAGCTCGATGGCACACGCGCTCGAGCTCGACGTCACTCATTCGGGCTCGCTACTTCGAGGATTTAGTCTCAGCGGCACTACCGCCACAGAAGAGATCCAGATCGACGCGGCAGGCAACGAGATCCTCAAAGGCAAGCTGACGCAACACGGCTCGCCGCATCTCGTCAGCCGAACATCGGCCGGCGCAGAAGTGGTGGCCTACGGCGCACGCCAGACCCAGCCAACAATGGAAGACGTCGGCGAAGCGCGACTGGTCAACGGCCAGGCGTTCGTGAGAATGGATCCGATTTTCGCTTCCGCAATCGACCGCTCCGGCAATTACCTCATCTTCGTTACGCCAAGGGGCGATAGCCGCGGCTTATACGTAAGCCAGCAGTCAGCCGCCGGCTTTGTCGTGCGCGAGAACCAAGGTGGACATTCGTCGCTCGCCTTCGACTATCGAATCGTTGGGAAGCCCTACGATTCGAATGAAGCTCGGTTGCCGCTCGTCACGCAGCGTGAATCGCTCAATGACAGCTGGCACTCACCCTTGCGCGCTCCTGTACAAATCAATCGCTAACACGTCAACGCGAATGCCCAACGAAGGGTCCTCAATGAGGGGACCCTTCTTCATTTTACCGAGCAAAAAAATACGACTCAATGACCCTTCCTGGCGCTAGGCAAGCAGCCGCCCCAGAAGATACATCTTTTTTTGGGCGTTTGCAGCCGCTCCCAGAGGCGGCATGGCATACTGTCGCCTGGTAATTGCTCGTTGTCTTTTCCAATGTGTCAACATCGTTCATCGGCGAAAGTGGGCGCAATGTGCCCGATGTGTTCCGGTTCCAAGATGTGCGCGATGTGCTCTGGTTCGAAAATGTGTGCTATGTGCCACACGGGTTCGCACTCCAACATGACGGTCGTGAGCATGTCGAACATGTCCTGTCCGTTGCCGAAGAGTAAAACGAAATCAAACGTTGCTCCGTGGTATCCGCTGCCGAGTCCTCACCACTAGTCCGGGGCCACCAACAACCCAAGAGCGGATGAGTAAGAGTTCGGATTGGCTATTTGCAACGCAAGGGGAGAACATCAAGGTCGTCCAAGAGCGACTGGGCCACGCTTCGGCAAAAATGACCCTCGACGTATATGCCAAAGCAGTCCCTACGCTTCAAAGAGAGGCCGCCGAAAGGATGGATTCTATTTTGGCACCGGATGGGGACACGTCAACAAATTACAAGATGGGATGACAAAGAAAGCCCAATGAAGTAAAGCGTGGCGCTGTAGCTCAGTTGGTTAGAGCGCCTGCCTGTCACGCAGGAGGTCGTCGGTTCGAGCCCGATCAGCGTCGCCATTCAAAAGCCCGCAGCATAAAAGACTTCGGTCAACGTTGCGGGCTTTTTACGTTGAGTAGAGCGAGAGTAAAGGTCTCGAAGGTCGCCAAAAAGCGGCCAACCCCCCATAGTCAACCTGTATTAACGGCATTTGGAGGGATCTCTACGACTATATTTTCTACGGCAAGGGCGACCCTGGCCAGATTTTGTTGTCTGGCTTTTCTTCCGACCAGTCCCGGAAATCTTAGTAATGGCTGTGATTTTTCCGTGGTGCCTGCGAATAATGTATCGAAAAGTGGTGCAGTCACCATGAAAACTACCGTAAGCATACTTCCTAGCTCAGAGCAGAGCGATAGGGATCATCTGTTCATCAAGATGCCCGCCGAAAAATCGTCATTGTTCGCAGGCTGGGGTCCAAAGCTTTAAGTTCGATGCCGACGGATTTCATGGGGCGGAGATTGTGACGACGGCTGGCAAACAAGCGGCTTTCGTCGACCTCCTAGAGGAACACAAGAAGATTCTCTACCGCGTGGTCAATGGTTACTGCCGGAATCCGTCGGATCGTCAGGATCTCGCCCAGAACATCGTCGTTCAGCTCTGGGGAGCGTTTGATAGGTATGACGACCACTATCAGTTCTCGACTTGGATGTACCGCATCGCCCTCAACGTCGCGATTTCGTTCTACAGAAGCGAAACACAGCGTGCAAAGAATACGGTTCCTGCCGAGGACTATATCCTCGAGATCGCAGCCGACGAGCCGGACTCCGCGCGCTCGGACGATACTCTAAGACTTCTCCAGCGGTTCATCGACCGACTAGATGAACTGAACAAGGCGATCATCATACTATACCTGGATGGGAACCGCTACGACACGATTGCTGAGATCCTCGGCATATCGGTAACCAATGTCGCCACGAAGATCAGCCGCATCAAGCTGAAGTTTCGGCGTGACTTCCAAGATGCTCAAGCGGTTTGAGCGAGGAGAACGAAAATGGAACTCGAGGATATGAAAGCAATGTGGGAAGCCCAAGACAGAAAGCTTGATTCGATTCTGCGGTTGAATTCCAAGCTGTTTGAAAAAGCCAACCTGGATAAGGCCGATACGGCCCTAAAGCGGCTGTTCCGCGGGCTGTTGTTTGAGGTCGTCCTCAACTTTGGAGCTGTCGTTTTATTGGGCTGGTTCATATCGGATCAACTCTCGGAGATACGTTTTTTGATCCCCGCGGTGGTGCTCGATGTGTGCGTGATTGCGCTGAATATCGCGCTTATCCGCCAGGTGGTGGCGATCAGAGACATTGATTACGATGCACCCATCCTCGTGATTCAGAGGAAGGTGGAATTGCTCAAGATCCAGCGGATCGATGCGCTAAAGTGGACGCTGCTGTCGTGCCCGCTCCTGTGGGTACCGTTGCAGATCGTGAGTTTTCAGGGTCTGTTTGGTGTGGATGTCTATGCATTCTTCGGCATTGATTATCTCGTCGCAAATTTGCTGTTCGGAATCGCGGTGATTCCTCTGGCCCTCTGGATATCAAAGCGTTATGCAAGCAGGATGAAGCGTACGGGGCTTGCCCAGCGCCTCATGGGGGCCCTTGCCGGATCTGATCTCAACGCTGCGATCGGCTTTCTGAACGCGTTGGCGCGATTCGAGGAAGCTAAAAACGCGAACTAACACATGACCGGACGTTCTCCCCGGCCGAACATAACGCACAATTTTGGATCCCATAATCTGTTCCGTTTTGCCCAAAGTATCGAGCTGCCCGGAAGATAAACCGCTTGAGGCAAGGAACCCGCAACTGGAATGACCGCTGAACTCTGGAGCACGGTTTTCGCGGGCGCTACTTTTGTGGTTATCGCTGCGACCGCAATTGCAGCGATGATCCAACTCCGGCACTTGCGCACGACCAATCAATTGTCGGGGTTAATATCGGTTCTGGAGCTGTTCCAGCAGCCTCATATTCATGACCTCATAAACTTCGTCCGCAAAGAACTGCCAGCAAGGATGGAGAGCGAAGATTTTCGCGCCGGTCTCAAAGAAATACCAATCGATCGCATCCAACATCCCGAACTGCATCTGTGCGAGATGTACGAAGAAATCGGTTCTTACGTACGCAGCGGATTGATTGACGAGGAACTCTTTCTGCGTGCGCACTGGTACAACGTTGGCCTCTACTGGCGACTCTTGGAACCCGCCATTGCCATAGCACGAACCAATAGGCCGTACATCTTTGAGAATTTTGAGTATCTAGCCGCTCGGGCGCAAAGCTGGAGCAGTCGCCATCCGAAAGGAAACTACCCTAACGCCGTTCCGCGAATGCTACCGGCTCTCGCGCCACAGGAATATTCGGAGCGCGGGGCGCTGTGAAGGGTTGAGCCACTCGCGGCCGCAGATACATTAATTTTCTGAGTCCGATTCTTAATGTTCGACCGATGGCCGGCCCGAAGGCACTCGCTTAGTATACGCGAAACTCGCAGGTCCCTCACTTCAATCGAACAGGAGAATCGTGAATGGAATTCGCGCCCTATCTTTTTATCACTGGCGGTAAATGCGAAGAAGCTCTCAATTTCTATAAAGGCTTTTCGGCGGTGAAATCGTTGAAATAATGCGCTGGAAAGAAGCGCCGGCTGAAATGGGTTTACCCGCCCAAATGGGTGACAAAATAATGCATTCAAAGTTCAAGTCGAGCGCATTGACATTCATGGCGTCGGACGCTCAGCCGAATAAGCAGTATGGTGAAGGCCCCTTGTCACTCTCGCTCGGCACGAAAGACGTGAACGAGGCCAAACGTCTATTCGACGCTCTATCTAAGGGCGGCAACGCGGAAATGCCTCTGGAGAAGACCTTCTGGGGCGCGATGTTCGGCATGCTTACCGACAAGTACGGCATTGACTGGATGGTCAATTGCCAGTTGGAGCAATAGTTCTCCATCTAGCGACGCCGGAATGTTGGTGGCGCGAATAAATTCGCGCCACCATTTTTCTGGTCTTACTTTATTTCACCATGTTAGTTACGCGAGGACCCATCCCACTGATCTGGACAACCGTCGGGCCTTTAGCGACACCGTAATGACGCACGCCCTTCGGAACGTAGTAAAACGTTCCCGGCCCCAGTGGTTTCAACTTTGCTGCGTCCTCCTTATCGGTAAAGGCAAACATGAGGGTGCCGCTGAGGACGGTCGCATGCTCGTCCTGCGGATGCCAATGTAGCCCGACCTTCGCACCATCTTCAAACTTGACGCGTATGATAAAAGGCCCAGGTTTTGTGGGATCACCCCAAACCGCAGCTGTTTGAACCCCAGGAGCTCCTTTTAGCGGCGCCCATGTGAGGCTACCGGGCGTGACTACCGTGGGCGCCGCCGATGTCGCCGCCGAGGAAATAGTCAGCACGCTGATCGCGGCGAGGAACGCAAGGCAGATTGCAAGGATTGCTCTCTTCATTAGTTCTCCTTCAGTATACGCCGAGCGAAATTGAAGGCCGCTTGAAGAGCGAGCCTCCTAAAAGTCCGACGTAGCGCATACCCTTTGCGCAAGCGGAAGCAGTTCCTGGCCCGGCGCGCATCCTACGGCCGAATCGCGATGGCGATGGCTGCTTCAGGCGAGAGCTCGGCGCCTTCATCGAGTAGTCGCGCAAGCTCGTCGGGTGCGAGTTGCTCGCGCAGGAGCGCAGTGAGGCGATTGTGTGTCGTCATCTCGTTGAACTCGCGCCCGAAGCCGTGCTTCACTAGCGCAGGCTCAACGTACCCTGCGAGCGTCGCTGCGCGTGAGAGTTCACCGCTGAGTGCGAATCCGAGTGCCAGGTTCTCGATCGCGATAGCGATATAGGCCGCCTCAGGCTCGCGCGTTGCAAGCTCGACAATCGCCTCGCGGGCGATGGCCCGCGCCTCAAGAAGGTCGTCAACTGATGTGAGGTAGCCCGCGAGATTTGAAAGCACGTTGACCAGAAGCAGCCGGTCGCGGTGCGCTCGGAAACCCGGCAGTACCTCGCGAACAAGCTCGATTGCGCGCTGAGTCTGTCCCCGCGCGTGTTCAATCTCTGCCAGGTTGAGGGCCGCAACCCGATCCATCGATGCGTTGCCGAGCGTTTGATGCGCCTTGCGGAGGGACTCTGACGCACGAATTGCCGCGGCGTAGTCGCCGGATTCGCCGCTCACAAAAACGCGGACACCCAGGAGTCTCAGGCGGAGCGCGCCTGAGACGCCATCAATCGCTTCGGCTTCACCGAGCGCAGACTCAGCATCATCAAATTTGCGTAGCCGGCCTGCGCCAAAAGCATAGTAACCCAACGCGTCAGCCAGAATCGGAGAGCGCCCGCACTGCCGAGCGCGCGTCACGGCCTCTGCTGCCACATCAAAAGCGTGAGCCGTGCGTCCGGCGTGCGCCAGAAGCGGAACGAGTATGGTGCGCAGGCGAGCATGGAGACGCGAATTGCCTTCGGGTATAGCAGATAGAAATGCCTCGATGCGGGCTATCCCCTCCCTCTCCAGAGCAAGGCTCTCCCACGCCGTGCCGATCTCCGCTAGAATCTCGGCGCCAGGCAGCGCGTCCGATCCGACCAATGCCGCATCGAGCGCTGCCCGAACGTCCTCAAGCTCAGTTGCCAACGCGTCATCCAGTTCGGCCCACCGAGCGGTCGATTCGTAACGTGAGCCGGCTTCCACGAAGCGATCGCGCAAGTGGCGCAGGTGCCTATCTGTGCTTATTCCGCGCTCGCCTGCGGCGTCAAGTTTCTCGCGCGCATACACCCGGGTCGTCTCGAGCAACCGATAACGCAGTACGTCACCGTCTGGCTCGGCCAGCACGAGTGACTTATCGACCAACGACGCCAGTACGTCGAAGATTTCTGACTCGTTGAGCCCTTCGTCACCACCGACCGCCACAGCTCCGTCAAGCGTGAATCCATTGACAAAAACCCCAAGACGACGAAAGAGCGTGCGCTCGGGCTGGTCGAGCAGGTCGTAACTCCAGTCGATCAGCGCGCGCAGCGTTTGCTGACGGGGTAAAACATTACGGCCGCCCCCGGTTAAAACTTGAAAACGCTCGTCAAGGCGATTGCTCAGTTGTTGCGGGCTAAGGATTTTGACGCGCGCTGCGGCTAGCTCGATCGCAAGCGGAATCCCGTCGAGCCGGCGACAGATTTCCGCGACCGCCGATGCGTTCTCGTCCGTCAATGCAAAGCGATGATCCGCCGCTTGCGCGCGCTCGACGAACAGCGCGACCGCCGCATAGCGTGCTGTCTCCGTCGCTGTGACGTGCGATGCGATCGCATCCGCAGGCATGGTGAGCGAAGGCAAACGATAGGTCACTTCGCCGGCGATCCCGAGGCCTTGCCGACTCGAGGCGAGGATTCGCACCTTCGGGCCGGCACGAAGGAGAGCGGCGATCACGCGCGCCGCCGGTTCGACGAGGTGTTCGCAGTTGTCGAAGACGAGCAATGCGTGCTTCGTCTTAAGCGCGCGCGCGAGGTTCTCAATCGGGTCACCGTCGGATGCGATGGTGAGGCCGACTGCCTGCGCAACTGTCGCCGGGATGTAGTCGCCACTGGCGAGCGGCGCTAGCTCTATGAACCAAACGCCATCGCCTGAGCCGTCAATCAAATTGGCGGCGACCTGTAGCGACGTTCGCGTCTTCCCGATCCCGCCCGAGCCCACCAGCGTAACGAGCCGGTGCTTCGCAAGCAACCCGCTAATCTCCGCGACTTCCTTTTCCCGGCCGACGAACGAGGTCAGCATCAGCGGCAAATTGTTGCGCGATAGGTCGAGCGAGCGCAGCGGCGGGAAGTCGGGAGTTAGACCGGGTGCAAGCAGCTGATAGACGTGCTCGGCTCGCGCCAGATCCTTGAGCCGGTGATCGCCGAGATCTCGCAGACTCGCCTGCGGCGGCAGCGTGCCTTGGACGAGATCGCTCGTCACTCCGGAGACGAGCACTTGGCCGCCATGACCGATCGCGAGCAGTCGCGCAACCCGGTTGACGGAGGGCCCGAAATAGTCATCGTCGCGCTCGTCGGCTGTGCCGGTGTGAATTGCCGCGCGCACCCGCACGCCATCCACTGCGGAGAAGTCCTCGGCCGCAAGCGCGCTCTGTGCGGCCAGCAACGCAGACAACGCATCTTGCGGACGCGAGAACGCGGTGCAAAATGCGTCGCCAACGGTCTTGAAGACATACCCGCCGTGCTCGACGATCGCCGCGCGCATGAGCGCGTCGTGCCGGCGCAGTGCCTCTTGCATGGCGACCGAGTCGCGCTCCCAGCGCATCGTGCTTCCTTCGATATCGGTGAAGGCAAACGTCACCGAACCGCTCGGAAGACTGCGGGGAGCGAACGACGCCGAGTCCGGGGCCGCGCTCATAGCTCTTCGTTTCGTCACCAGCGCTGAGCGTTCCGTCCCATCGTTGCGTAGAAGCCTATGGCGAAGTCCCTTCACGTGGGCTAAGATATCTCACATGGAAACATTCGAAGAGAAGCCAGAAACAGAACTCGGGCGAGCGCTTTTTGAGGAGCTGGTGTGGATACATAGCATGATCCGGCGAGATCTTGCAACAGTACGGCGGCTCGCGTCCGACGTGGCGACAAGCATGCCGGCTCACGAGGTTGCGGCAGAAATCAAGGAACTCAAACGCGATGGCAAGCTGTGGCAACTCAAAGTAGGGTGTTTGCGCTACTGCCGTTTTGTCCACTCGCACCACAACCTTGAAGACGCGGCCTTTTTTCCGGCACTGCGAGCAGCCAATCCAGCGCTCAATCCAGTGGTTGACAAACTTGAAGACGATCATCGCAAGGTTTCGGACCTCTTGGATGCTGTGGAAGAAGGTGCCGATGTTCTCACTAAGATCGATAGCGATGCAGTGCGGCGCAGCGTCGCCGACACGTTGACCGTGCTCGGCGAACGTCTTCTCGAACACCTCGATTATGAGGAGCTGAACGTGGGTCCGACATTACGCCGGATGCAAGGAATCTAATCAAGTAGAAAAGGGTGTAGCATCATGACAACGGTTGCGAAAGATGCGAAGGTGGTCACGCTGATCAACGTCTTTACCGTGACCCCCGACCGACCGGCACAACGCGACGGCCGTCGCGTTGCAAACTATGCGCAGTGGGAGTCCGAGGGCGCTTTCCACAGTATGCTAAAGAATCCCGAGGCGCAACAGCACATGAAAGCGTGTCTGGAAATAGCGGAAGCTTTTCCAGTGTTGTACGACGTCAAGTCGGTGTTCGAAAAATAGGGGTTTTCATGCACCAGGCCTGGCCGTGGGTTGTCTTGTTCTTGCTGGGCTGCTATCACGGGATCAACCCTGGAATGGGTTGGCTGTTCGCGGTGGCGCTCGGATTACAGGAAAAAAGTACGCGCGCTGTGCTGCTCGCACTGCCGCCCATCGCCGTCGGGCACGCGATATCCATCTCGATCATCGTCGTCCTCTTCGGGATCGCAGAATTGCAAGTCTCCCACACCGTGCTCAAAGTCGGAGCCGCAGTTTTACTTTTCGGTTTTGGTGTGTACCGCGTGGTGCGATTCCGCCACATGAAATGGGTTGGGATGCGGGTCGGGTTTTGGGGCCTTACCGCATGGGCGTTCATAATGAGCACAGGCCACGGCGCAGGGCTGATGCTGTTGCCAGTCATTGACGTCAACCCCCAGATGGCAGGCATGTCGGCGATGCACGCATCGGCGATGCAGGTTCACGGTTCGTGGCTATGGGTTGTCGCTGTACACACGTTTGGCTACTTGTTCCTGATGACGGCCGTGGCGCTGCTCGTCTACAAAAAGTTCGGCCTTGCGCTTTTGACCAAAAGCTGGTTCAACCTTGATCTTCTGTGGGCAATCGCGCTGGTGGTGACGGGGGTGATCATGCTGTTCGTCTAAGCCTACGCGCCCGAACTGCCAGTCCGAAAACCCGAGGTGAGCGCGATGTTGTTGAAGCCAGATCCCACTTTTTACCCCTCCGCCAAGCTGGCGATGCAAGCTCCGGCCGAAAAGCTCGCTTACGTCGCGATGCTCAACGCCAAAGGTGATGGTAAACCGGATGCGTTGGCGGTCGTTGACGTCGATGCGACATCCAAGTCTTACGGTTCCGTGATCGGTGAGGTTGAGATGACAAAGGCCGGTGACGAGCTACATCATTTCGGCTGGAATGCATGCAGCGCGGCGCTGTGCCCGTACGCGCCGCACCCCCACGTTGAGCGCCGCTACCTTATCGTGCCGGGCCTGCGCTCATCGCGTATCTACATCATCGACACGAAACCGGATCCACAAAAACCTAAGATCGTGAAAGTCATCGAACCAGACGAGGTCGCAAAGCGCGCCGGCTACACGAGACCGCACACCACGCACTGCGGACCCGACGCTATCTATATGAGTGCGCTCGGCTCGCCGAGCGGCGACGGGCCGGGCGGCATTTTCATGCTCGACCACGATACGTTCGATGTGCTCGGCCGTTGGGAGATCGAGCGCGGACCGCAATTCCTCGCGTATGACTTCTGGTGGCACCTCGGATATGACGTCATGGTGACCAGCGAGTGGGGCACGCCTAACATGATCGAGGCCGGACTCAATCCCGAGCTGCTGCTCGGCGGCAAGTACGGCCATCACATACATTTTTGGGATTTACGCCGCCGCAAGCATCTCCAAGCCATTGACCTCGGGGCCGAGTACCAGCTCGTTCTAGAGTTGCGGCCGGCGCACGATCCAACCAAGGCCTATGGTTTCGTCGGCGTCGTCGTGTCGCTAAAAGATCTCTCCAGTTCGATTTGGATGTGGTATCGCGAGAACGGTAAGTGGGCTATTAAAAAGGTGATTGACATTCCCGCCGAGCCCGCCGATCCGGACACCCTGCCGGAGATGCTGAAAGGTTTCAAGGCGTGCCCGCCGTTGCTCACCGACATCGACCTTTCACTCGACGATAAATTCCTGTATGCGTCGTGCTGGGCAACCGGTGAAATGCGGCAGTACGACGTCTCGGATCCCTCCAACCCGAAGCAGACGGGTTCGGTGCACATCGGCGGCATTGTTCGCCGCGCGGCTCATCCAAAGAAACCCAACCAAGCGCTCAACGGCGGACCGCAAATGGTCGAAATCAGCCGCGACGGCAAGCGTGTATACTTCACCAACTCGCTCTACCGGACGTGGGACGAGCAATTCTATCCCGATGGCATCAAGAGCTGGATGGTCAAGCTCGATGTCAACCCGAGCGGTGGCGTCGCTTTCGATCAGAAGTTCTTTCTCGAGTTCGCAGATCGGCGGTCGCATCAAGTGCGTTTGCAGGGCGGCGACGCGTCGAGCGATTCCTACTGCTATCCATAGGAACGAACAGGTTTGACTGCCGGCTAGGTTCCCGTAACCGAAGAACCGAAATTTCTCATCAATGCCACACTTAAGTGGGGCGGCAGAGAAATCAAAGCAGCGCGTGCCGTTCCCTACGGGCACCGTTACGTTTCTCTTTACCGACATCGAGGGCAGCACGCAGCGCTGGGAAACACACCAGCAGGCAATGCACGCTGCGGTGAAGCGCCACGACCAACTGATGCGCTCGGCAATCGAGCGGCATGGTGGTTATGTGTTCAAAACCGTGGGGGACGCATTTTGCGCGGCTTTCCACAGCACGCCGAATGCAGTTGCTGCCGCGCTTGACGCGCAGCGCGACATCAACAAAGAAAACTTCTCGGGCGTCGCGGGCTTACCGGTGCGCATGGGCCTCCACACAGGTCGCGCCCTCGAGCGTGATGCCGATTATTTCGGTCCGACAGTTAACCGGGTAGCACGCTTGATGTCGGTTGGTCACGGCGGCCAAGTGCTTCTCTCAGGCGCAACAAGAGATCTTGTCGGTGATGAGTTGCCTCACGGCTCCTCACTCATCGACCTCGGCTCCCACCGCCTCAAGGACTTATCGCAAGCCGAGCAGATTTGGCAGCTCACGGCCGCCGATTTGCCTTCCAAATTTCCGCCTCTCAATTCGTTGGACGCACGACCGAACAACTTACCGATCCAGCTGACCAACCTCTTGGGCCGCGAAATGGATCTTGAAAGAGTGAAATCGCTCTTTTCAGAGCATCGCCTGCTCTCGCTGACGGGTGCCGGCGGCGTGGGTAAGACGCGTATGGCGCTCCAGGTTGGCGCAGATCTCATCGATGATCATCGCGATGGCGTGTGGTTCGTGGATCTTGCTCCTCTCTCCGATCCGGCGCTCGTCGCAAGCGTCGTCGCCAAAATCTTGGGAATAAATCCGCCGGAAGGCGTCAGCGTTGATGAATCCATCCCGCCATGGTTGCGGCGCAAGCGTTTGCTGCTCATCTTCGACAACTGCGAGCATCTATTGGGAGCCGTTGCCGTGCTCGTGGATGCGATTCTCAAGACCGCACCCGATGTGCGGATCCTTGCGACCTCGCGTCAGGCTCTGGACATATACGGCGAAGTTGTGTACCCGCTGCCTTCGCTCGCTATACCCGAGAAGCCTGAAGGCCTACCGTTGGCGGAGGCACTAGACTACGGCGCGATTGCGCTTTTCGTTGAGAGAGCGAAGTCCGCCGACAATCGCTTTGCGCTCACCGACGACAGCGCGCCCATTGTGGCCGACATATGCCGGCGTCTCGATGGTATTCCGCTGGCCATCGAACTGGCTGCTGCGCGCGTAAAAGTTCTTTCCATTCCAAACCTCGCGCAACGGCTTGACGAACGCTTTAAGATCCTTACCAGCGGCAGCCGCACGGCGCTTCCGAGGCAGAAGACCCTCGTTGCGCTTATCGACTGGAGCTACAACCTGCTCTCAGAGCATGAACAAATGCTCTTCAATCGGCTGAGCATCTTCGCGGGTGGCTTCAGCCTTGATGCAGTCACAGCCGTTTGTGCCGGCGAGGCCATCCATGAGATCGACATCTTGGATCTACTATCGTCCCTGGCCGACAAGTCGTTGATAGTCGCAGAAACCGCGCGCACGACGGAACGTTACCGGCTGCTTGAATCGACCCGGGCCTACGCCCTGGACAAGCTCGCGGCAACGAATGAGCGAGATTTACTAGCTCGCCGCCACGCCGCGTACTTCCGTGACGAGGCAGAAGCGGCGGACGTCCACTACGGCACGGGATCCACCTCGGCTTGGCTTGCGAGCGTGGAACTCGACCTCGACAACTACCGTGCGATGATGGAATGGGCGCTCGCCGAGGGCCACGACGCGGCGATGGGTGCCGACGTGGTTGGCGCGTTGGGACGGCTTTGGTCCAACGGCGGGCTGACTGCGGAAGGGCGCTATTGGATCGAGCGCGCGCAAGCCAAGCTTGACGAATCTGCTCACCCAAAAGTGGCAGCACGTTTGTGGCGTGCGCTCGCCCAGCTCTCCGACGCCAAACATAGCTACGACTGCGCGAAGCGTGCTCTGCTGCTATACGAGGCGGCGGGCGACCGACAAGGCGCGGGCTTGGCGCACCTCGCCATCGGTTTTGGTCTTTATCAAATGGGCAGCCTTGTGGAGGCAAGGCAGGCGAACGCGTCCGCGCTCGCGGCGTTGCGCGAGTGCGGGGATGAACGCGGGCGAGCTGTCTGTCTTACCCATCAAGCGATTATCCATCGGCATTGCGGCGAAGTTGATGCCGGGCGCGAGACGTACGCGCAGGCCCTTGAGGCGTACAAGGCTCTGCGAAACGAGTCCGGAGTCGCCACAGTGCTGTTGGACCTCGCGGACTTGGAGTTCGCAGCTGGCAATGTTGAACGGGCGCTGCAACTCGTGAACGAGTCGCTGGAGATAACCGCGCTCGGAAAAAATGCGACGTACGTGGCCTGCGCTCACAACAATATCGCTGCCTATTCGATTGTGCTGGGCAACTTGGATCGCGCTCGTGAGGCCGCACGCGAGGGAATGGGTTGGGCCCGGAAGGGACAGTATACGTTGGGCTTCGCCGTCGCGCTCCAGCACTTGGCTCTGCTCGCGGCGCTCTCCCGGCAGGTGCACACCGCGGCCCGGCTCAGCGGTTATGTTGATGCGCAGTTCGAGGAACTCGGATCAGATCGCGAACCCACCGAGAAGTCGGAGCAAGACAAGCTCCTGGCCGCGCTGCGCGAGCAACTGGCCGAAGCCGAAATAGAGAAGCTCGCGGCCGACGGCGCTGCGTGGTCGGAAGATCAGGCGGTAGAAGAAGCGCTCAAGGTCTAGAGCGCGTTGTCGACAGCTATTGAGCGCTCCAACTGAGCCTTAAGTAGATCGTGCGCGGCGCCGGGTAACTTACCGGTATGTAACCGTCAGTACCGTAGGTCCAGGGCATCGCTCTCGTTTGTCCGTTCATGGTGGGTACGCCATTGCCCAGCGTGTAGCAGCCGCTATTGATTCCGCTCGCTCCGCCATACCATTGCGCATACGGAGTCGCGCAGTTAGGACTGCCGCCATAGCCCGGTGGCCCGATGAGCCACGGGTTGGTCGAGTGTTGGATCGGAGCGATGTGATCGAGAAGATTCGTCACATCAAACGCAACCGATAGATGCGCGGTCAGCGTCGCGGCCATGTGCAGTGACAACAACAACGCGGGCGCCGACCGCAATGTAAACGGATCGTTGCCCTCCGGCGTCTGAAGGGAGCCGATAAGTGGGTTGTATGTTGTGCCGCCGTTGCAACCAACGTTTAGGGGACAGTACGGCTTGGACGGATCTCGCAAGAAGTAATAGTTGGTGCCCGGGTTAAGGTTGTTATCATTGAGCACTTGTCTTGGCGCCCCGTTGGCGCTCGGACATTCGTACGTCACCTGGCCGCAATAAATGAAAACAGTTTTGCCGTTCCCGTACGGATAGCCTGATTCAAAACTCAGCGCGGGAGTGATTTGAAAGCGAGCAGTCTTGATCTCATAGGACGCGGTGGCCTGGAGCGGAGCGACAAAGCTCAGTGGAAACAGGTGACCAGCTGCGGTAGCCGGGGCGTTTAGATTGTTCAAACCAAACGGGCTGGCGCTGGTTGAAAAGCCACGCGTGTAGGTCGCATTCATCGTGAAGTTGTTGCTGGTGACGCCCAACTCGAGGCCGTTCATGCGCGCCTCGCCGATATTCTGCGGTAGCGCCACGCCGAGCGACGTTCCCGCCGTGCCGCTCACCACTCCCGGCGCTCTGAAGTTCGTCGGGATGACGTCGATGAGGTTGGATTCCTTTCGCACAAATGCGGTGATCTTATACGCGAGTCTCCCATTGTGGCCGAACGAGACCTCATAGTCGCCGGCGAGTTGCGGATGAAGCGGCAGGAACGTGAGCGGCGGTTGATTAGCGATCGTAACATTCCGTTCGATTTCCAACGGGCTAGGAAACTGCGTATACTTTCCCGCCCACAAGCGCACGACATCATCCGCGGGGCTCACGCGCCACGAAATGCCGCCACGGGGATCAAAGCCGCTAAACGTGTCGATCGATCCATCACTGCGTCGCGCGTGGCCGCCGCTGAAGCGAACACCTGCTTCAACTTTGACTCGGCGATTTGGACTCCAGCTATCTGCTGCGTACAAACCGTAGGTAGAGACGACTGGATTACTCGTCAAAACTTCCGGCACAATTGGCACGGTTTCGTGTTGCGCAAAAAACCGACGATCGACGACGCTTCCATAGCGCAGCTCGTGCGACGCAGCCGCTTGGTTGTCGATGTCCATTGCAAGGCCAAGGATTTCAAAGCTGGTCGTGCTCGCCAAAGATATTGGGCCGCTGGGAAAGGATAAGTCATCCCACCATGGGCCAAAAACCGAAGATCCGGAATGCGAACGATAAGCGTGTAATCGCACTAACGAATTGGCGCGCGCTCGTGTGAGCTGGAGCTTCTCAATATCAAAAACGCCTCGAACACGCGAGGGCGCAGAGACTTGAGCGCCGAGATCACGCGCGCCGGGGTACGGGCCGAAGCTGCCATACGTTTCGCCGCTATACGGCGTCGCGTAGAGGTCGTACGCGGCCTGACCGCCCATCGTGAACAGCTGAACATCGTCCCCGTTCTTCAGACGCACGTGCTCGTTGCCAAGCGCGCTCCACCCGCCTTGGCTTTGCAGACCTAAACCGTACGTTCCGACTTCGGCTGGATAGAACGTGCGGCGGTCACCGTACTCGATCGCATCATTGAAGACGCGCGTCGCAAGAAACGTGCGCACTCTCAAGTTCGGATCTGCCCAAGCCATGCTAGAATCAACATCCGATGCTCGACCAAGGAGTCCGCTCCCAAATGTGATGGTGCTTTTCCCTGGATAGGCTCCAACCGACGCGACCTGGTCTACGACGCCCGAAAGCACATTCTGATCTGCGACGGAAAATGCGCCCGAGCTTACCGTCGTGTATGCGACTCCCGTGGTTGGAAGGGAAGCGGATATCGGGTTACCGCCTGGCTCTGCGACCTCGGCCTGCGGCATGGGAACATCTTCGTAGGTAAAAAGGGCTTCGTCGGCTTTACCTCCGCGGACGATAGCGTCGCCGAATGGGTCGGCCGAAAACCCAGGGGTAGAGCCCACCGCACCCTGGATTGTGCCGCGCACGTAGCTGGACAAACCCGACGGCGAGACGCCTCGTTTCGCGCTGGCCTCGGTACCCACCACGACGTATTCATTAGTGGTTTGTGTGATACCCAAGCGCGAAGTGCGGACGATCTCCTTAGCTAAGGTTTTTACCAGCGGCTGCAGCCGGGCGCTCAAGCTTAGATGGGAGCCCGGAAGCACAACGACTCCCTTTTGCACGAGCGTTTCGTAGCCGTCCGCCGAAAAAGTCACCTGATAGCTGTCCGGCACGATTCCCAGGGCGACGAAACGCCCGCTCGCGTCTGAGCGCACAGCATAGTTGCCAGAAGGGGCGGTTACTGAGACCGCTACGCCCGCGATAGGGTGACCGTCAACGTCAACGACAAAACCCGCGATGGAAGCGGTTGTGGCGGCAAATGCTTTAATTGGAGCGGCGCACGCAACCATCACCATGACTACTGTGAGGAGACGGTACCAAAGACGGCGCGCTGACTGGTGCACAAAAAACCGGACCTCCAAATGCATTCCAATTAGTGTAGCACAATGGGCGGTATAGGTGAATGACACGAAGATAAGCCCGCGGGTAGGCTGCGGTCGACGGTAAGATAAAGCCCGCAACTTGCACGGGCTTTTTTATCATTGTGACCTCCGAGAGACTTAACCGCCGGCGATAGCCCCGAGGATCAAGAACGGTTCTGTCCCCTTCGCGACCGGGTCGGGCAATGGCGTATCAGGCGACTCGTGAGACAAATCCTCGGAACAGGCGAAGAATCTCACGAAGGCTCGCCGCTGAAACGTGACGTGATCGCGTATTGTTCCCCGCAGCATCGGATAGTGCGTTTCGAGAGCATCGAGGATGGAGCGCTGCGTCACCTCACCGTCGACGTTTAGCGTTACCTCGCGGTCGACGTGTGCAAGTGTTCGCAGATGAGGCGGAAGCACGACGCGGATCATTTCAGCGTTTGGACTTCGACGGACAGCACTGGAGGAAGATCTCGTACGATGGCCTGCCAACTGTCTCCGGCGTTGGCCGACGCATATACTTGCCCACCCGTCGTGCCGAAGTATACGCCGCACGAATCGAGCGAGTCGACGGCCATCGCGTCGCGTAGCACGTTGACGTAGCAATCTTTTTGTGGCAGACCCTTCGTGAGCGCCTCCCACTCGTTGCCGCCAGTCCGGCTGCGGTATACGCGTAGCTTGCCCTCGGGTGGATAGTGCTCCGAATCGCTGTGGATGGGAACGACGTAGATGGTCTCCGGCTCGTGTGCGTGCACGTCGATGGGGAAGCCGAAATCGGTCGGCAAATTGCCGCTGACCTCTTGCCACGATTCGCCGGCGTCGCCGCTGCGCATGACGTCCCAATGTTTCTGCATGAACAACACGTCCGGACGCGATGGGTGTAGCGCAATGCGGTGAACGCAGTGGCCGACCTCAGCGGTCGGGTCGGGCATGAATTCGGAGTGCAGGCCTCGGTTGACCGGTCGCCACGTCTCGCCGGCGTCGTCCGTTCGGAAAACACCCGCGGCGGAGATGGCCGTGAAGATCCGCTTCGGATTGCGCGGATCCACAATGATCGTGTGCAGGCACATTCCGCCCGCACCCGGCTGCCAGGACTTGCCTGTGTCGTGGCCCCGCAATCCGGGAAGCTCCTTCCAATTCTGACCCCCGTCGGTCGTGCGAAAAATCGCGGCGTCTTCAACGCCGGCGTAGACTGTGTCAGGATCGCTCAGCGACGGTTCGAGATGCCACACTCGCTTGAACTCCCAAGGATGCGGCGTGCCGTCATACCACTGGTGCGTGCCGGTGACGCCCTCGTACTCGAACTTGTTGCCGACCGGCTCCCAGGTCTTGCCTCCGTCGTTGGAGCGCTGGATCAACTGTCCGAACCAGGCGCTGGTCTGCGACGCGTACAGCCGATCCGGTTCTGCCGGTGAGCCTTTGACGTGGTAGATCTCCCATCCACCAAAGTGGGGACCAGCGACAGTCCACCGTTCCCGTTTCGCATCCGACGTTAGGACGAAAGCGCCTTTGCGCGTGCCTACTAATACTCGTACCCCGCTCATGCGTTACTCCTTCTTGAGCTTCGCGCTCCTCTTTGCAATCAACAAACGCGCTCCTGTTCTTTTGTTGTGCACAGTCGCAGGCGCTGTTCAAGGAATTGCCGCTCCGTTGCATTGCGCGCAAGCGTTAGCGCCGTTTCGAAGTGCGGGCGCGCCAGCGCGGCCCTGCCGCTGCGCAGCTCGAGTTCGCCCAGCGCGGCTGAGTAGAAGGGATAAGCGGCGAGGCGTTCCCTACCGGGGATTGCACGTATTTCCTCTAAACCGCGCTCGGAACCATCGAGCTGAGCGACTGCGATGGCGCGGTTGAGCGCCACGACCGGAGAAGGACGAATCTTTATCAACGTATCGTAGAGAGAAACAATCTCTAGCCAGTCGGTATCCTCTGCGCGATGTGCCTTTACGTGGATCCACGCGATAGCTGCTTCAACGTGGTATTCTGTCAGCTCTGAGCCTCGAGCGGCCAGTTCCAGTAACCGTCGACCCTCGCTCATAAGATTGACATCCCAGAGCGAGCGATCCTGATCGAAAAGCGAGCTCAAGTTTCCAGACGAATCCACGCGCCCGGGCGAGCGTGCTGCGTGCAGACACATGAGCGCGGACAGCGCGTAGCTGGCAGGCGTTGCCGCGAGACGATGATCGCGTAGCAATGCCGCTAGTCGCATCGCCTCCCTGCAAAGCTCGACGCGCACCGCCGCCTCAGGGGATGCGCCGTGATAGCCTTCGTTGAAAAGCAGATACAGAGCGCGTTGGACCGCTTGCAGACGAACGGTAAATGCGGCGTCGCTGATTTCGAATAACGTTTTGGAATTAGCGAGCACCTTTTTTGCTCTTGTGATTCGTTTTTCAATCGCCGATCGGGTACTCACGAATGCGCCTGCGATTTCACCGACGCTAAAGCCGCACAAAAGGTGGAGTACAAACGCAACCTGCGCTTCCTCGCGCAGTCGCGGGTGGCAACAGGAGAACATCATCCGCAGCTGGTCGTCTTTGATCACATTGGTATCGAAGACTTCTGCAACCACAGGTGCAAGCGTCCATTCCGACGCGAGCATCTGGCCAAACTCGGGTGCGAAGGTGCGAGCGGTGCGTTCGCGGCGAAGGATGTCAATGGCGCGGCGCTTGGCGGTCGTCATGAGCCAGGCGGACGGGTTTTCCGGTACACCGCGCAGTTTCCAAACTTCGAGCGCGCGGCAGAAGGCGTCTTGGACGACGTCCTCTGCCAGCGCCAAGTTGTGGATTCCGAAGACGCGCGTAAGCGCGGCGACCATACGCCCGGACTGGTGTCGGAAGAGATGATCGCTCGGTTCCACTACAGTTACATGTTCATGACGGGGCGGACTTCCACAAGGCCGCCGGACTCGAAAATCGGGCACCCAACCGAAAGTTCGGCTGCGTGTGCGAGGTCGCGCGCCTCGATGAGCGTGTAGCCGCCGACAAGATCTTTCTCGGCATAGGGACCATCAGTGACGACCTTTTGTTTGCCGCTGACCAACTTGCCGGTAGGCTCAAGCGGCTGGCCCTGATCCTTGATGTGACCTTTCTGACCTAGCTCTTTCATCCAAGCTACCCATTTCTCCATCAGTTGCTGACCTTCTTGGGCAGACTCCGAGCGCCGCCCGCCACGGTACAGGTATACAAACTCACTCATAGCTTTCTCCTTAAGATGAGCGCCTGGTATTTCAGCACTCGAGTACTAGACGTTTGGGGCAACCCTGACCGGACAGTTTTTTTACCAGGCTCGATGCTTAGATGAGAGGAACGGACTGAGCTGATGGAGACCCGGCAACTTCGCCACAATGCGCTCTCTGGCTTCGAATCCACCCTTATCGCGATTTCGTCCACTGCCCCGGCAAATGGATTTGCGACCAACACCGTCGCACTCGTAGCTGCGGTCGGATTGTCAGGCCCCGGCGCGTTGCTCTTCGGCGCCATACCGATGTTCGGGATTGCGCTAGCCTATTTTTATCTCAACGCGTGGCGCTCGGACGCAGGCGCAGCTTACAGTTGGGTGGGTCGAACGCTCAATCCGACGTTGGGCTTTTTCGCGGGCTGGGCGCTCTTGGTCGCAATCGTTCTGTTCATGGTGTTGGGTTCGTTGCCGGTTGCATCCGCAACGCTTTATCTGATCGCCCCCCAACTGTCGACCAACGTCGTGGCCGTGACGGGCGTGGGCGTGCTCTGGTTCTTTCTTGTGGTCATCGTCGTTCTGTTGGGTATCAAGGCCACCGGGGAACTGCAAAAATTGCTCACTATCTTTCAAATCGGCGCGCTGCTGGTGTTCGCCACCTTTGCATTCATCAAGGGCGCCACAACGCCCGCGAATCATCTCGCCTGGTCGTGGTTTGGGCCGATTGGAAATAACGGTCTGCACAGTTTTTGGGCGGGCGCGCTCGTCGCGATATTCTATTTTTGGGGCTGGGACATCTCGTCAAACCTGACCGAGGAAACAGTGGATCGCAAGCGGATTCCAGGCTTGTCGGGAATACTGGGCATGCTCATCATACTCGCGCTCTTCGTCATGAGTCAGTTGGCAGTCCAACTGATCATGTCACCACGACAAATCGCTGACGCCAGCTCCAACCTGCTCGTTAATTACGTGCAAGCGGCGGCGATGCCGAGACCTTTTGGAATCGTCGCGATCCTGGTCGTGATCATCGGGACTATCGCGGTGCTCGAAATCTCGCTGGTTCAGGGTGCGCGCACGATGTTCTCGATGGGCCGAGACCGCGTCCTTGACGAGCGCTTTGCGGAGCTGCATCCTCGCTACCTTACGCCTTGGAATGCGACGTTTGTTTTGAGCGTTATCACGGTGGCGCTTTTCGCGCTGGCCGCCTTGAGCACGAGCGTCAATCAAATCTTAAAGGACACTATCAACGCCATCGGTGTGTTGATCGCAGTGTATTATGGGCTTTCAGGGTTCGCGTGCGCCAAGTACTACGCCGCAGCCAACCGCTCCGACAAAAAGCTGTGGTGGTTTCGTGGCGCATGGCCGGTCGCATCGGCTTTGTTCGTTTTCGCCGTCGCCGCTGCGCAGTTAGCGACAGCCGGCGTGCGCGCGGATGCACTCGTCATCGGGGTGCTATTGGTCGGCATTTTTCCGCTGCTTTACTATCGCCGTCGCTACGGCAGCCAGTATTACACCCAAACGCTTGAACAAGCTCCCGCCGAATCTTACTAATTCGAGCGGCCTACGGTGGAGCGCATCCTTATGCCAGTGCGCGCACTGCTTCCGTGAAGACGCCCGTGTGGACGTCGATGTCGGCCGCGGTGGTGGCCGGACATACCAAGGCCATGTTATGAAACGGCGTCAGTAAGATGCCGCGGTTCAGGGCGTACAGATGCATGAAGCGGTCGAGTTCGAAATCGGCGGAGTGTGCCGCCTCGGCGCCGTTGCGCGCGGGTTCGGAACGAAAAAGATACTCGGCCCGGCAGCCAAGACGTGCGACGTGCCACGGCATACCCGAGTTCTCCATGGCACTCTCGACCCCGGCGGCAAAGCGCTCGGCAAGCGGAATCATCCGCGCGTAGGCCTCTTCGGTGAGCACATACTCGAGCGTCGCGCGCATTGCGGCGAGCGAGAGCGCATTGCCCGCGAGGGTGCCGCCGATGCCGCCGGTGTCGCAATCTTCGAGGTTTGTGTGCGCGATGATCTGCTTGCCCACTGCTTCGGTGAAGCCGTACACGGCACCGGGAATGCCGCCGCCGATAGGCTTTCCCAAAGTGAAGAAATCCGGGTCAAGGTCGAAAGCGCGTGTGTAACCACCCGGTCCGGTCGAAATGGTATGCGTCTCATCGATGATGAGAAGGGTGCCATATTTTCGGGTGAGCTCGCGCAAAGCGAGGTGGAAGCCCGGCTCCGGATGCACGATTCCTACATTAGTAAGTGCAGGCTCGGTGAGCACGCAGGCGACATCGCCCTGCGCGAGGGCTGCTTCCAGCGCGGCCACGTCGTTGAATTCTGTCACCCGCGTCGTCATGTTCGGATTGATAGGTGGACCGAAATTACCGCGGCGCGGCACAGGCTTGCCATCGTGGAGCGTGATGAATGTCTCATCCACGGAGCCGTGGTAGCAATAGTTGAAGACGAGGATCTTCGGCCGCTTGGTGATCTCGCGCGCGATACGGATAGAGAAGCGATTTGCATCGGTCGCCGTCAGCGTGAATTGCCAGTAGCGGAGGCCGAAACGGCGTTGCAGTTCCTCGCCCACCCAAAGAGCGTCTTCCGACGGGAGCATCAGCGTGATACCACGCTGTAGCTGGGCAGCAACGGCCTCAACCGTCGCCTTCGGCGAATGGCCGCTCATCGCTCCCGTGTCGCCCATGCACAAGTCGACGTATTCGTGTCCGTCGACGCAGGTGAAGTGTGCACCGCCGGCGCTTTGCACGAACACGGGAAACGCACCGGCCCACTTGACCATCCAATTCATGGGCACGCCTTGTAAAAGCGAACCGGCCGCTCGTTCCGAAAGCGCTTTTGACTTAGGGTGAGCCTCGATAAAGCGCTTTTGCTCGCCCTCGTGGAGCCGGCGTAACCGGTCGCGATCAATCGTTGCAGCGTTTTTTGCGATGCTCATCTCAACTCGTTTCCACTGTTTATGGGCCGTGGTGCAGCAGTATGATTTTTTCGGGTGGACCTTTAAAGCCTTGGTCATGGATTTGAACGGAAGGATAGCGATCGTCACGGGTGCGGGCAGCGCCGCCGGCATCGGTTTCGCGAGCGCGCGCGCTCTTGGGTCTGCGGGCGCAAGCGTGATGATAACCTCGACCACGGATAGAATTCACCAGCGATTGCAGGAGCTCCAAAAGCTGGAGATCGCCGCAGAAGCGCTGGTGCTCGATCTGCGTTCAACCGCCAGCGTCGCAGCGTTGATCGGACGAACGCTGGAGCGCTTCGGCCGCATCGATATTTGCGTGAACAATGCGGGTATGGCGGTCATGGGAAAGTTGGATCCAGCGGGACCCATCGAGAAGTTTAGCGACGAGCAGTGGGAAACGACCATCGCGCGCAATCTCACGCTTACCTTTGCGATGATGCGGGCAGTGCTCGCCCCAATGCGATCGCAGAAATATGGGCGCATCATCAATATGTCATCTACCAGCGGAACGGTGGCAGCGATGCCACGCGACGCAGCATACGCGGCGTCCAAGGCGGGCATTGCTGGACTGACAAAGTCGGTAGCATTGGAAGTGGCGCGCGACGGCATCACCGTGAACGCAATCGCACCGGGTTGGATCCAAACCGACTCGTTGACGGCTGCCGAGCTCGCCGCGGGGGATGCATCGCCCCTGGGCCGGCCGGGCCGGCCCGACGAGGTCGCATCCGTGGTGGCTTACCTGGCATCAGAAGCCGCGTCGTACGTCACCGGGCAACTCATCGTTGTTGATGGCGGCAACTCGTTGATCGAGGACAAACGCGTTTGAAGCCGGTGGTATTCATTGCGGGCGGCGCCGGCGGTATCGGCAGCGCAACCGCCGAGCGTTTTCTCGCCGGCGAATGGACCGTGGTGTTGTGCGACCGCGACGCCGCTCGCCTGGCAGATGTGTCCACGCGGCTCAACGTCGCTAGTGCGATCACCGCCGATCTGTGCACAAAATCGGAATGTACGCGCGCCGTTCAGCGCGCCGTTGCGGAGCACGGGCGCCTAAACATGCTTGTGAATGCAGCCGGCATTTGGCGCGAAGGTCCGGTCGACCAAACATCGGAGGACGACTTCGCCCTCGTGATGGACGTCAACGTCAAGGCGACCTACTTTCTGTGTGCAGCCGCGATTCCGCATCTTCGCACGACAAAAGGAGCGATCGTGAATCTGTCGTCGGATGCGGGCCTTCAGGGCAACACCGGTGCCGCGCTTTACTGCGCTTCAAAAGGCGCTGTTGCGATTTTCTCCAAGGCGCTTGCGCTCGACTTGGCGCCGGACGGTGTTCGTGTAAACGCTATCTGCCCGGGCGATGTCATGTCGCCGATGCTCGAATTTCAAGCAAAAACCTATGGCGATCCGACACCGGAATCGTACTTGGCAAAGCTGCTGGCGGGCTATCCGCAAGGGAAAACTGCGCGCTTTATCCAGCCGCGCGAGATCGCAGAGTTCATTTGGTTTCTGGCGCAACCGGAAGCCGCAGCGATCACCGGCGCATGCCTTTCAATCGACTTCGGTCTTACGGCGGGAAAGTAGTTTCAGACGATTTCCTCGCCTGCGACCCTCATTTTCAGTGTTTGTTCAGGTTTAAGGGGTACGGTTAAGTACTCGTTCCCTCGCACTATGTGGAGAAGCTTCATGGCTAAGGCATTTAGGTCGATCGCGCCTGTGATTCTGTCCGTAGCGCTGCTTGCTTTGACAGCCTGCAGTGGCGGAAATTCCGGGTTAAGCGCACCGGGAAATACAATTCAAACGCTTCCGAATTCGCCACAAACCGCGGCAGTAGCAGGATCGAACTCGAATCGGGACCTTTTCACGAGCGATACCGTTTCCGTCCTCAATCAGCTCGACAACAAGCAAACGATCGGTTCCACCGTCGATCCAGA
>Ga0209220_1000021_pt1 | contig 100822 bp, 98 predicted proteins | sample BlaSpr_A8_OM3_M3_FD_187984 | JGI IMG/M metagenome (GOLD analysis project Ga0209220, IMG submission 187984) | Forest soil microbial communities from Thunder Bay, Ontario, Canada - Black Spruce, Ontario site 2_A8_OM3_M3 (SPAdes) (version 2) | ecosystem: Environmental > Terrestrial > Soil > Boreal... | reverse complement strand
GGTGGGCGTTTTCTATCGTCGACCGGCACCGGGCACGGATGCCTTTGTCGAGGTTGGTGATGAGGTTGTCGCGGGGCAGGTGTTGTGCATTCTTGAAGCCATGAAATTGATGAATGAGATCGTGAGCGAATACAGCGGCAAAGTCGTGCGCATCTGCGCGAAGGACGGCGAGCTGGTGACGTTGCAGCAGGAACTCTTTTGGATCGAAACTTAGGCGCGGCAGCTCGGTTGAAAACTTTCGAGGATTGCGTGGCTGAGCGCCACGACATGTGGCAGTGGCAGCGCTATGCCCAGCCGGTCAAAGCTACGATCGAACTGATCAGCGCGGCGATCCGCAACCATGGTCGCATTTATTTTTTTGGTAACGGCGGCAGCGCCGCGCAAGCGCAGCACCTCGCCGCTGAGTTGAGCGGTCGCTTTTTACTCGACCGCGAGCCGTGGCCAGGTTTGGCCCTTTCCGTCGATACGTCCGCGCTCACAGCCATCGCAAATGACTACGGCTTCGACCAAATATTTGCGCGTCAGCTGGCAGGCCTGGTGCAAGCGGGTGACGTCGCCGTCGGACTGACCACGTCCGGAAAATCCGCCAATGTCATAGAGGGCCTGAAGGTCGCGCGGTCGCGCGGCGCCGCTACCGTAACCTTAACCGGCAACGGCGGCGGAGCCGTCGTGCAATTCGCGGACGTGGCACTCATCGGCCCAGATGGGCCGTCTTGGAAAGTGCAAGAAGTGCACTTGGCGTTGGGCCATATCGTGTGTGAGCTGGTGGAGATTGCGCTGGCCCGATCGTAGTGGCATCAAGCAAGTCGATGCGGCGAGCGGTGTTTTTGGATCGTGACGGCACATTGAACGTCGATACAGGTTACGTGACGCAGCCAGACGCGGTCAGGCTGGCTCCCGCTGCGGCGGAAGGAGCCCTGCTGCTCGCCAAGGCAGGCTACCTGCTTGTCGTTGCTTCCAACCAGTCCGCCATCGCGCGGGGCATGATCACGCCGGAGCAAGCCGACGCGGTCGATCGACGCGTCGCGGAATTGATGCACTTGCAGGGCGTCGTACTGGAACGTTTCTATCGCTGCCCGCATTTGCCGGAAGGCTCCGTTGCGGAGTTCGCGGTCGAGTGCGATTGCCGCAAGCCTAAGCCGGGTTTGTTCGTTCGCGCGGCGAGCGAGCTAGGAATCGACCTCGAGCGCTCGTGGGTGGTGGGCGACCGGGTTCGCGACATCCAGGCGGGGCTTGCTGCCGGTTGCCGCACCATCGCCGTGCGCAGCGCTGGGCCCGCGCATGCTGAGGAGTTCATGCAATTTCCGGCAGGCACGTTGCACGCGAAAACACTGGTGGAGGCCGCGCAAATCATTTTGAAGTCACCGCGATGAAAAAACCAACGCGCGATAAACGCTGGATGGCCGATCTGTTGCGTGCGATGCGTGGCCGCCGCATCGCCGTGCTCGGCGACCTTATGCTCGACGAGTGGTACTGGGGAACGGTGCGACGCATTTCACCTGAGGCTCCGGTTCCGGTGGTCGAGGTTTCCGACCACACGTATACCTTGGGGGGCGCAGGCAACGTCGCCAATAACCTGGCCGCGCTCGGTGCCAAGGTGTGGGCCTTCGGCGTCATCGGCGACGATGAAGCCGGTGCGCGGATGCTGCAGCTTTTTCGTGACCTCCGAGTGGACCACAGCGGCGTCGCGCGGGTGCGCAACCGGCCAACGACCCAAAAAATGCGCATCGTCGCGCACAACCAGCAAGTCGTCCGCGCCGACCGCGAATGGACTAAAAGTTTGGACGCGCGGGTTGAGCAGGCGCTGCGCCGCAATTTGGCCGCCCTGGACGGTACGCTCGATGCGGTGGTCATCAGCGACTACGGAAAGGGACTGGTGAGCGCGCCGCTCGTCAAGGCCGTCCGCAATTTCAAGCATAAGGCGGTCATCACCGCAGATCCGAAACCGCAAAATATCGATGCGTTTAAGGATGTGGATTGTATCGCCCCCAATGCCGCTGAAGCGGAAAGTGCTTCGGGGATACGCGTCACGAACGATACGGAGCTCGGGCGGGCCGCAAATGCTCTTTTGACCCGCACGCGTGCCACCTATGTGCTCGTCACCCAAGGCGAGCATGGTATGACGCTGTTCGCGCGGGGTAAGAAACCATTTACGGTGCCGGCGGTTGCTCGCCAGGTCTACGACGTCAGTGGTGCCGGGGATACGGTCATGTCGACCCTGACGTTAGCGCTGGCGGTCGGCGCTCCGATCGAGCGCGCGGTGATGCTGGCGAATATGGCGGCCGGCGTCGTGGTAGAGAAGTTGGGAACGGCCACCGCCACGCCCGAAGAAATCCTCAAGTTCGCCACCACGGAAGGAACCGAATCTACAACCAGAGCTCCGCAGGCACTGCAACGTGGCCGCCGCCGATAAGGTCTTAGCGCGCGAAGAAATCGCGCGCCGCGTCGCCCGCGTGCGCGAGGAAGGCGGCACGGTCGTCTTCACCTGCGGCGTTTTCGATCTGCTCCATATCGGGCATGTACGCTACCTAGAATATGCGCGCAGCCTCGGCGATGTCTTGGTCGTCGGCGTCAACTCCGATGCGTCCGTCAGACAATTGGGCAAAGGCGCGAACCGGCCGGTGGTGGGGCAACGCGAACGCGCTGAGGTCGTGGCAGCGCTCGCGAGTGTGACCTACGCGTGTATCTTTGACGAGCTGAGGCCAAGCGAAACCATTGCGATCATCCGGCCAAATATTCACGTCAAAGATGCGGCGTATGAAAAAGTCGAGCTGCCGGAGGCAGCCGCAGTGAAAGCCGCCGGGGGAGTTATTGCGTTCGCGCCGCACGTCGACAATCGTTCCACCAGTCTCTTGCTGGAGCAGCTAACGCGAAGCGAGCGCACCACATGAGCACCCGGCTTTTTGTCACGACCAACGGTCCCGGCGAGGTGATGGGCTGGCTGCGCCCGTTTCTGCGCTCGATCTATAAACGGGAACCGGAAGCAGATGTAACGGTCGTCGTATTGCCGTGCGCATATGCCACCGGGCACGAAGCACAGATGGTGCAGACGATGTTTCCGCGCGCTCGGGTCATCGATCGTAAATCCTACGGACGCTTTCTAATGGGTCGACGTGTGCCGGGTATGCAAAAGGGTGGAGGAGCGCTGCAGTACCTCGGTGGTGATTTGTTCCATGCAGCGACGATTGCCAAACGCCTGGGCTTGCTGCCGATGACATACAAGTTCACAAAAAGATCCTACGCAGACGTTTTTGCGCGCTTTTTTGCGGTCGACGAAGAAAATGCGCAGGCGCTACGCGCTGACAACGCGCCACCGGATCGCGTGCGCGTGGTTGGAAATCTGGTCTATGACGCGGTGATGGGATCGCTTGAGGAGCCCCCGGCTACCCCGGGCAGAGGCAGCGGGATCTGCATCTTGCCGGGCAGCCGCCCGTATGAAATAAGATTCTTGATCCCCTTTTTTCTTGCGGTCGCTCGCAGTTTGAAGCAACTGCGACCGCAGTTGAATATCACATTCGTCGTGCCTCCTTTTGCCACCGAAGAAGAGTTGCGCGGCGGAATAGAGCATAGCGGCGACCCAAAGCTTTTCGGGGTGGCTGGACGCTTCGACGCTGCAGCCAACACGATTGACGTTGACGGCGAGCGTTTTTTTGTCGATCGCTCGGGCGACTATCACGCGGTCGCGCACGCGCAGCTGGTCATCAGCATCCCAGGTACCAAGTGTATGGAAGCGGCTGTTTTAGGACGTCCCCTGTTGGTGGCCATCCCCTTGAATCGCTTAGACGAAATCGCGATCAACGGCGTAGGCGCATATCTACATCACGTGCCGTTCATCGGCCGTCCTCTGAAGACATGGTTGGTGCGTACCGTGGCGCGGCGATTTGAATTCATGGCGCAGCCGAACATCGATGCAAAACGTCTGATCGTGCCGGAGCTGCGCGGCATTTTGCAGCCGGCGGACGTCGCTCTCAAAGCGACGGCGATGCTGGACGATCCGGCTGATCTCATGCGGATGGGAGCCGAACTGAGCGAATTGTACGCAGCGCACGCCGGCGCAGCCGACCGCATGGCTTCGGAGATCTTCAACGTCAGCGCGCGCATGAGCGCGCCGCCTGTCGCCGTATAGACATGGTTGCCGCAACGGTTATTATCGCGACGCGAAACCGAGCGGCGTTGCTAAAAAATTGCCTCGACTCGCTGCGCGAGCAATCGGCGCGCGGCCAGTTCGAAATCATCGTCGTCGACAATGGGTCGAGTGACGAAACGAGCAGCGTCGTTGCCAGCTACGGGGCGATGATGCCTGAACTACGCTTGCTGCAAGTGTCCGAACCCAATCGCGCCAAGGCTCGCAACGCCGGAATCGCCACAGCGCGCGGCAAGTGGATCATCTTTTGCGACGACGATACGATCTTGCCAGCTCCGTTCGTGGCCGCACATCTACGTTCGCACGAGCGCCACGATCCTTGCGTGGTGACGGGACCTATCATTAATATAGCGGATCCTAGTAGGATGAACCCACCTGAGGCCCGGCACTATTCGCGCGCCTATTTCTGCACTTGCAACGCGAGCGTCGCCACAGCGGATGTGGTACGAGCAGGCGGCTTTGACGAGCAATACGATCTTTACGGCTGGGAGGATACGGATTTAGGCATTCGTTTGCGTTCGCTCGGACTGCCGCGCATTTTTGACTGGCAGGCTTACCTCTATCACCACAAACCCGCGGCCGCGGATTCGTACGCGCGCAGGCGCACGCTCGCGATCGAGAAAGGCAACATGGCGGCACGCTTCGTGCGCAAGGCCCCCACCTGGCCCGTCAAGCTGGCGACCGGCGCATACGCCGCGAACTTCATACGGGCGGCCGTGGTGAATGCTCCTCCAATGCGCAAGGTCTACGAGCGAATCGTACAGTCGCAAACAAAGGGATCGGCGCTCCAAACGCTCGCAACCGAAGCGCTGCTCGACGCGGCTTATCTCGATGCGTTGAAGGCGGCGCTGCGTGCGACGCGTGACTGATCTGCGAGCGACGCGTGATTGACCAGCCGGCGATTCTTCTCGTGCGGCTCGACGGCGTGGGTGACGCGGCACTGTGCGTGCCCGCCTTGCAAGGATTGAGCGAACGCTATCCCGGCGCACGCTTTGGCGCGGTGTGCTCATCCGCAAACGCCCAGCTTTTTTCGGAAAAGGTCGAGCGCATCTACGTATGTGATTCGCGGCAGTCCCTGACAGCATGTGCGGCGCAAGTAAAAGCCGGCGGCTATACCCATGCAATGGTCGCCACCGAAGAAGTTGCCGGTTATGCACTCGCAAAGGCATCAGGCGCAAAAATACGAGCCGGCTTTTGGCATGGGCTGCAAAAGCCGTTCAAATCATTGTGGCAATACGCTCAGTTGACGCACCCGGTCCATCGCCCCGCGCGTGGGGAGCGCAAACCCGAACACGAAGTAGCCAGCCTCTACCGTTTGGCGACAGCCCTTGACGCGAAACTTCCACCCCCTTCGGATCCCGGGGCGTTGCGAACGTGGCTGAATGTAGAATCGCCCTCGAACTATGCGCCATCAAATGCAGCAACGACTCTGACGCAGCCGCCAGCCGAGCTCGTCATGGGCTTTCAGATCACCCCGAAACTCCTCTTGGGCGGTTGGGGTCCGGCTGCGCTCGCCGAACTGATCGTTAGCACGCTGCACGTTTCCGGATTGGAACGCGTTACATTGCTGGCTTCAACCCAAGACGAGGGCCTGGCGTCCGCCGTCATGGAACAAGTTCCGACCGCCGCGCGAACGGAGGGGCGCATCGCCCTCGTGAGTTCGCTGCCATTACCTCGCTGGTTGGGTCAGCTTGCTGAATGCGCGGTCCTTGTCACGCCTGATACCGGCGCGGCGCATGTGGCCGGCATGCTTGGGGTTCCTGTGATAGACATTTTCGAGCCTGATGTATTCGTGCGGCAGGCGCAGCGGTGGCGTCCCTGGGCCGCGCCTTTTCGCTGCGTCGTCAAGCCGCGCTGGCGAGCAAGTGAGGCCGCATTGTTTGGTGCCGGACTTGCCGCGTCGGTGCGCGAGCTGACCGTGTGAAAATCCTGGCGGCGTGCACGGCCGGCGGTGTCGGCGATTTGCTTTTTGCCTTGCCGGCGATTCAGGCGCTCCATCGGCACTTCGCCACGCCGGTCGACGTCCTCGCCACACCTTATGCCGCGCCCATTCTGGAAGGGCAGCCTTCCGTGGGGGCAATTCTTATCGACGACGGTTCCTTGCAAGCCACCGCATTGTCCGAGCGGTTACGGCTGCGTGGCTACACCCATGCGTTGGTATTTTGGTCGAACGCGCGCATCGCATCAGTATTGGCAAAAGCCGGTATTGCGCAACGCATTGGTCAGTCACGCCGGTTGTATTCTTACCGTTACACGAAGCGCGTGCCCGTACGAACTGAGACCGGTGACATTTCAAGCCACTGGAGCGACGTGCAGATGGATTATGCGCGCGCGCTGGGCGTGCAGCCGGAGCCGGCGGACTACCAGCTCAGCATTCCACTTTCGCAAGCTGACAAGGCTCAAGCGCAGGCTGTTTTGGACAAGCTTGCGGTGCGCGAACCCTACGTCGTTCTGCATGCCGTCCGAGGCATCTCAGCGAGCGCGGTGCATTGGCCTGCAGCGAACTTCGCCGCGCTTGCCGACGCTCTTGCGCAAGAATTTAGCGCACCTGTTGTTCTGACCGGTGTCGAGAGCGAACGCCCGATCGCCCAGCGCATCGCCGAGCTGATGCGGCACCCTGGCCCTAATGCCGCTGGTCTTTCGACATTGCGGGGTCTCGCGGCTCTCGCGCACAGAGCCTCGGTGGTCGTCGCACTGGATTCCGGCCCGATGCATGTCGCAGCGGCGGTCGGAGCGCCGACGGTCGGGATCTTCGCATTGCGTACGGACCTACCCAAGCGCTGGCGACCGCTTGGGCCGCGAGTCGCCATCGTTGAACCAAACTATGCGTGCCCTTGGTTCTGCAAGAAAGAAACGTGCAAAACTTTTGCCTGTTGTGCGGCGCTATCGATAAACGACGTGCTGCATGCAGCTCGAGCAGTGGCTACGCTTGCACCGGCAGAGCTCGCGCTGTGAAACGCGATCGCGTAACCCCGGTCATCTCCGTGCAACTCTGCACCTACAACCGTAAAGCGTTGCTCGGCAGGGTTTTGGACGCATTGTTCCGCCAGGACCTCGATCCGGATCGCTATGAGATCATCGTGGTCGACGACGGCTCGAACGACGGAACGTATGAGGAGGTGTTGCGCAACGTCCGGCCGCCTTGCGCTTTCCACCTCGTGCGGCAGCGTAACGCCGGACTCGCCGCAGGCAGAAATGCGGGGATAGCGCGGGCATCCGGCGAGTTCATCCTCTTTATGGATGACGATGTGCTCGCGACTCCATCGCTGCTCTCAGCGCACGTCCGTTTTCACGCTGCACACGCTGACGCTATTTGCCGCGGCGCGGTGATCAACGTGTCGTCCTTCGATGCCCTGCCCACGCCGGTGTACTCAGCCAAAAATTATTCAGGCGCGTACTTTTGGACGACGAACGTTTCTACACCGTTGTCACTGGTGAAAGCGGCCGGCGGCTTCGACGAACGCTTTCGCGAGTACGGATGGGAAGATCTCGAACTCGGCTTCAGACTGCGGCGCAGCGGCGTCCCTTCTATTTTGGCGCGCGACGCGCTCGTGTATCATTTCAAGCCGCCGCCCGCGCCCGAACAGTTCGCGCGCCTCGCGCAACAGGCGCGTGCACAAGCGCGAACCGCGCTGCAGTTCTTTGAGAAGCATCCGCACTGGCGTATTGCGTTTGCGACCGGGCTCGTGCCTCCGCAGTTATGGTGGAGCGCGCTTGCGCGGAAAAGCGGCTGGCCGGCATTGTTGGAAAGAATTGCTGCGCCCGCGCGCCCGAGCACACCAATACCGCTTGGTGTCCGCCGCTGGGCGGCTGCGCGGCTCGCTCGCGCCGCGTACTTCGACGAACTGCTCAAGAGGCGGCCGGCGTGATGACGCCATTCAACGGGCGGCGGGCGCGATGACAGCCCTACAAGAGCGGGCAGTACCGGAGTATAAGCGTATCCTTCTCATCCGGACGGATCGCGTCGGCGATCTGGTTTTGTCGACTCCTGCGATCGCATCATTTCGACGTTCCTGGCCGCGCGCGCACATAACCGCGGTCGTCAGCGAATACACGGAGCCGGTGCTACGTCATAGCCCCGACCTGGACGACTTGCAGGTGCTGCCTAAGCAACAGTCTCGCGCAAGCTCTTTGAAACAGATCGGCGGCCTTGGCAAGCTCGATTTGGCCGTTGCGCTTGCACCGCGTACCGAGGACCTCTACTTGGCCGGATTTTCCGGCGCCACGCACCGGATCGGATATGTATACAAGCGCCGTTACCTGAGCCGGGGGTTGGCCCAGCTCATCCTCACTGACTTTTGCGTGTCCACGGCCGACCCTGGTCTCGCGGATCGCTATCCGAATCAGCCGGTCTTGCACGAAGTGCACCAAGTTCTTGCGCTAGTCACCCTGGCAGGCGGCCGCCACTTGAGCGAAGAGCTTGTGCTGCGTGTCGGCGATGACGATCGAGCCTACGCACGTTCAATCGTGCCGGCGGGCGTGGTCGTCGTTCCGCTTGCGCCTCGCTGGCTCGCTGCAAACTTCGGTGCGGAGCCTACGCGCGAACTAATCACGCAACTGGCGCGCGAGCATAAGGATGTCGTCGTGACCTATGGAGACGACACGGCGCCGGCCGTGACGGCGCTGCGCGAAACCATTCCAGCTACAAATATTATTTGGCTAGGCAATTTGCCGTTGTTGCGTTGGGCGTCCGTGCTCGGTCAGGCAAGCGTCGTGATCACGGTCGATACGGGAGCTACCCACGTCGCTGCCGCCATGCAGGTTCCGGTCGCCGTAATTTTCGAGCGTGAATACTATAAGCTGTGCTCTCATGAGTGGAGCCCGTGGCGAGTGCCGCATGTGCTGCTATGCAAGCCACCCCAAGGCGCCGATCCCGCGCCGCTCATCGCCGACGTACTAGCGGCCGCCGCTACGCTTGGCGAAGACAGCACAGCCGCTGCGATATCTTAGGATGAACGAACCTGAAATTTCGGTTGTCATACCGACCTACAATCGCATCGATCGCCTGCGCTCGGTGTTGCCGACTTTGCTCGCCCAAAACCTCGACCGTCAGGCGTACGAAATCATCGTCGCGGACTCGACGAGCAGCGATGGTACGCCCGAGTATCTGGCGGGGCTCGTGAACGACCAGCCCGGGCTCGTGCGTTATTTGCCGGGGAGTTACACGAGCCGAGCGGCGGCGCGCAACGCAGGGGTCGCGGCGGCACGCGCAAGAGTGATACTCTTTACCGATGCAGACATTCTCGCGTCTCCGGACTTGATCGCGCGCCACGCACTGGCGCATCGCCAGCCGGGAACCCGGCGGCGGGCAGTTGTCGGTTGTGAACTGCAAGTCGTGAGCTTGGGCGACTACGAGCGTCAGCGCGATGACGTCAGCGCGCGCCGGCCCTTGCATCCCGCGAGCCGGCGCCGCCTGTCGTGGCTGTACTTCCTTACGGGCAACGCTTCGGTGCAACGCGAAGACCTCATAAATGTTGGCGGCTTTGACGAACAGTTCACGGGATACGGTCACGAGGACTTGGAATTGGGCTACCGTCTAGAAAAAAGTGGCGTAGAGATATTCTACGATCCCGAAGCGGTAAATTTTCACTGGCATCCAGTGCCCTTCGAAGAACAGGTCGGCCGCATGGAGCTCGCCGGCGTGTCGACAGTGCGCTTTTACCGCAAGCATCCGGACTTCGCTGTGAAGGCTTACTTAGGTATGACGCCCGTATCACTTGCATTGCATTCCATCTTGCAAGCCGCTGCGCCGCTGCGCCGCGCGCTCGAAAAAGCCGGTGCCGGTGAAGCGCCGCGAAAGAACACATGGCCCTACATCGCTCGCCAGATCGCCTATCAATATCACTATGTCAGCGGGATCAAACGTGCGCTGCGCGAGCCGGGAGCCGTGCGTTGATGGCTGTCGCTGGCAGAACCGTGAATTGCGGCGAGTTGACTGCGGCAGATGCCGGACAAAGCGTGCAACTCCGTGGCTGGGTCAACGTCGCTCGCGACCACGGCGGTCTCATCTTCATCGACGTGCGCGATCGTTTCGGCGTCACGCAAACGGTGTTCGATCCGCGTGAGGCACCTGAAGCCGCCGCGTTGGCGGCGACCTTGCGATCGGAAGACGTCGTCAATGTCACAGGCTTGGTGCGCAGGCGTCCGGCGGGTACCGAAAACCCCAAGCTCGCAACCGGCGAAATAGAAGTTGCTGCAACCGAGCTGGCGGTGCTCAATCGCTCGGAGACGCCACCGTTTCCCATCCACGCGGATGGCGAGGTCGATGAGAGCTTGCGTCTGCGCTTTCGCTACTTGGATTTGCGCCGCCCACACATGCAGCGCAACATCATCTTGCGTCACCGCGCGTTGAAAGCCGTGCGCGACTACTTGGATGCCCACGGATTCCTCGAGATCGAGACACCGATGCTGATCAAGCAGACGCCCGAAGGAGCTCGCGACTTTGTCGTGCCCAGCCGCCTCCACCCCGGACGTTTTTACGCGTTGCCTCAGTCACCCCAACTGTTCAAACAGCTGCTGATGGTAGCCGGTTTTCAACGATATTTTCAGATCGCGCGTTGTTTTCGCGATGAAGACACGCGCTCGGACCGCCAACCCGAGTTCACGCAAATCGATCTCGAAATGGCCTTTCCCACGCAAGAAGATATCATCGCAGTGATCGAGGGGACGCTCGTCCACATGTTCCGGGCCGCGTTGGACGTCGATGTGCCGGTACCGTTTCCACGCCTCACGCACGAACAGGCCCTGCGCGAGTATGGCTCGGACAAGCCGGACTTGCGCTTTGGCATGAAGCTGCATGAGGTTGGCGATATTTTTCGCGACAGCGATTTCAAGATTTTCGCAAGCGCGGTCGCGGCGGGCAAGACAGTCATCGGATTCGTCGAGACGGGCGGTTCGAAACGCTCGCGCCGGGAGTTCGACGCGCTGGTCGCACGCGCCGCCGAGCTGGGCGCCAAAGGCTTAGCCTGGATCAGCTTTGCGCCCGACGGCATCAAGTCATCGCTGCCGAAGGCTGCGCTGACCGATGCAACGGTCGCGGCGCTCAAGCAGATCACCGGCGCCGCAGACGGCGACGCGCTCTATATGATCGCAGACGAGCGCGCCGCGGCTCAAACGATCGCCGGCAAGCTGCGCCTACACATCGGAGACGAGCGCGGCTTACGCGATCCGAAAAAATTCTCTTTTTGTTGGGTGCTTGATTTTCCGCTGTTCGAACGCGACGCGGAAACCGGCGCGCTCACGCCTGCACATCACCCCTTCACCGCGCCGGCTCTAGGGCAAGAGTCGCTCGCCGGCGATCCGTTGGCTTTGCGCGCTCAGCACTACGATTGCGTGCTCAATGGCATGGAATTAGGCAGCGGTTCGATTCGTATTCACGATCCGGCCGTACAGCGCAAAATATTCGATCTGCTGGGCTACAGCCCGGACGAAGTGCAAAGCCGGTTTGGATTTCTCTTGGAAGCGTTCGCCTATGGCGCGCCGCCTCACGGCGGCATGGCGCTGGGCGTCGATCGCATTATCCTGCTGATGGTGGGAGGCGATTCCATTCGCGAAGTCATCGCGTTTCCAAAAAATCAACGCTTCCAGGATCTCATGGTGAATGCTCCGGACACGGTGACGCCCGAAATTCTGCGCGAGCTGCACCTGCAGTTCACTCCCGAGCCGCCGCGCCGGCAATAGGCAGGCTGACGATGCACGCCATCCCCTTGATCAAAGAAGCGGATGCAACCGATGAGGGCGTGCGCGAAGCGTTCCGCGAGATAAAAAATTCGCTGCGTATTCCGGTCGTGAACCTTTTGTTCCAATCGTATGCAGCGACCCCGAAGTTCTTGGAGATCGCTTGGCGGCGGCTCAGACCGAGCGTGTTGACGGGGCAATTTGGCCAGCAAGCGTTGCAAGTCGGAAGCATCGCGGAGCGCGGGGTTAGCGCCTGGAACGTGCGCGACCACACCGTGTTACTGCGCGCCCGTGGTCTCGGTATTGCGGAAATCCGCCGAATGCGTGAGATCGTCGACTTGTTCCGGCTGGTCAATCCAAAGCTGCTCATCATAGCTGAAGCCGTGGATCTCGTGCTGCACGGAGAGTCGATCAATGGGACCGGGAACGCCGGGCCATCCCACGATCACCACTACGGCCACGGCGTGAAAGAGTTCCGCGCGATTCCGCTGTTGATGGTCGAAGAACGGGATTGGCCGCCGCGCGTAAGGGCGATCTACGACGAAATGCGTCCGGCGTTCGGTTCGTCTTTTATCAGCAACGAATACCGGGCGATGTCCACCTATCCCGATTGGTTGGAAGTTTGGTGGAAAGACTGCAAGGCGTACCTAGCCGACCCGCACTATAGCACAATGGAGAATGAGATCCGCGAAGCCGGGCGAGTCGCAGCAAAAGCGCTGCCCCACAGATTTATCTTGAGCGATGAACTGCTGGAGCGAAATAACATCGACAGCGGCAAACGGGAAGAGCTGTTGCGTTCTAACGCAGTTTTTCTGCATCTGCTGCCGCAGCTCATCATCAACATGGAGATCGCTCGCCACGGCCTCGGAGCCGAGCCCGCCTAGCGCAGTTCTTGCAGCAATCCCGGCGGGCCGATTATGTAGACGATGCCGCCCGAGCCATGGAGCCACACATGCGCGAACTCGGAACGATTGTATGTGCGCCGGATCGAGCCCGGTAAACCGTAGGGATCGTTCACGATGACGTCACCCTGCGGCGTGAAGCCGCGTACGACCAGCAAGTGGCCATCGCTGCTCTTATAGGGTGTGCCGTCAATCTCGCCGGCGGCAGCCTTGATGCTTGCGATGACCGGCACGCCACGTGCGATATACCGTTCGATGTCATGCAGGCTGCCTAGTCGTTCCACCCAACCGGCCAGCCCATGCTCCGATGCGTATGCGACATTGAACGGCCAATTACCGCAGCCGTCGTACACCGGATCGTAAGTTCCCTTGGCCGAGGTAGGCACGTCTGCATCCCATTGCGGATGGTGCAGGTGCGCCGCCCAGTATCCCATGACCATGGAGACGCTCGTCGGACTGCACCACGCATCTCCGCCGCCGCCTAAACCGTCGGGTGACTCCATCACCCGCTGCGTACGTTGTGGAACGTCGATATCCGCGCCCCACGCCTGCGAACTCGAGGCCGAACCAGGCGCCGCATCGGTCGTCACCGCGATCAACGTCAGCGCAGGCGGCTCAGCCTCGGATGCCGCGTGCAATTGCGCGCGCGCTTGCACTGCGTCGGCACGGCTATGCAAGTAGAGAGTATCTGTGTCGACGCGACCGTCGGCGTCAGCCTGTTTGGCCACCGAACTTCGATGCCCATTGGAAAAGTCTGCGCTCCAGTGCCCCATCTGATACCATGTTGTCCATCGTCCGCCGATCCGCGCACGGAGCTGAAGATTCAGCCACGAGCCGCCCGGCGTTTGCGCGTTCCACGACAAGACGGCCGATGTAAAACCACCGGGAACTTCGTGTTCGGGCGACAGGTAGTCAGTATGCAGCGGCTGCGCAAATCGCTCGACCCACAACCGCGGACTAACAGAAGCGGAGGCAGCCATCAGAACCGACGCGCAGCATACAGCGCATACTGCGCCCAACAACAGGCCACGAACTATATTTCCCATTCCCAAGCGTTCCAATAGTCGGTGACAACCGGCGACGGCTTCACATTTTTCAGGTCCGAGTTGGCAGCGATGACGATCCGATCCCAATAGATGATAACCGAAGGCACTTCAGCCAGCATTATTTTCCAAGCTTGCTCGTAGTCGCTGCGCCGGCGTGCTTGATCGTATTGCAGCTCGGCGTCTTGCATGTACTTGTCGACTTGTCGGTTGCAGTAAAAATCCGTGTTACCGCCCTTCGGAGGCCAATAATCGCAGCCCCATTTGCCGAGCGAATCCGGGTCGGTCCCTTCGGTGTCGACGATCCACGAAAGATCATACTTGCCGCCATATAGAGGACCATCGGGCGCGAACAGTATCGCTCCGGCGTAATTCTTGATGCCCAGGTCGATGCCGATTGATTTCAGCTCTTGGGCGACGAGTGCTTCGGCATTCGCGTTGGGACGGTTGTCCGTGGCGCTTGAGATCGTCAGCGCCAGCCGTTGGCCGTCTTTGACGCGTATTCCATCGGGGCCGGCTTTCCAGCCGGCGTCGTCCAATAGGCGCGCGGCCCCCGCCGGGTCGTAAGGTATCGGTGGCAGTGGGGTCGCCGCCCACGAAAACGGAGGGATGTCGGTGGACGCCTGCACGCCCTCGTCTGCGTAAACGTCGTGAATGATTTTGGGAACGTTTATCGCTTGTGCGATGGCGCGACGCACGCGTGCGTCGCTCAGAATTGGATTTTTAGCGTTGAAATCCAGGTGCCGATAATTTGCCTGGAGTTGCGTCTCTATCTTGATGCCGGGAATAGATCGCAGCTCTCCGGCGAGCGGTTTTGAAACGCCATCAATCAGATCGATCTCGTGCGTGCGCAACGCGTTGAGCTGCGTGTTCGGGTTCGGGATTATCTTGATGTCGATCTCCCGCAAATGCGGAGGCCCGCGCCAGTACAGCTCGTTGGGCACAAAGATCAGATCCGACCCATGCAGCCACTGCTTGAGCTTGAACGGACCGTCCCCGATCGGCGCCGCGTTGTACGGAATTCTGTTCAACGATTTGTAACCACGTAAGAGGTGCGCCGGCAGCGGTTGAAACGAACCCTCTGAAAAAAGATAGACGAGCGGGCTATAGGGCGCTTTGAGGACCATCGTCACCCGGTGCGGGGAATCCGCGATGATCGTCTTGATCTTGTCGAACCCCGACGTGTAGGCGACGGCATTGTTGCCATCGACGATTGCGCGCCAGGTGAAGATGACGTCCTCCGCAGTGACGGGCACGCCGTCGGACCAACGCGCGTTCGGGCGCAAATCGAATGTGATGCGCAATCCGTCTTTGCTGATCAAGCCGTTCTGCGGCGTCGGAAACTTCAGGGCAAGCGCCGGTACCGGACGCTCGTTTTCATCGTAACGGAAGAACGGTTCAAACAACAACGCGGTGACGTCATCCGCCGAAGCTTGGTTCGAGAACATGCGCACGAGCGTGTTGGGTTCTTCGCTCACAGCGCTGCGCACGACGCCCGGAATCGTCCAAAGGTTGTGGCGAGTTCCGGCGCTGTTTGCGTTCGTGGATTGGACGCTTGTCTTCGTGCAACTCGCGCACGCGGCGCTCAAGCACGCTACTATAAAGAGCGCACGCGCGATTGATCTCGAGCGCGCGGGTGACGCGACCGATCTCAAGCGCGCGCCCCCTGCAGGCGCGCTTGCCATTTGGGTGTGTGACGTGCCGCCGCGCTCAAGGCTGCCCAAAGGCGCGCTCCGCCGAAACGAACGACGTCATCTGCCGGCAGGCCGGTTTCGCTTTGTGCGGCTTCGATCGCGGCTCTGGCTTGCGGTTCGTCCAGGCGCTGGGTATTGAGTGCAACTGCGGCGCAAGCGGCCGGTTTAATTGGTGCGAGGATCGACTCGTACATTCTGCGGAGCGTATTGAGGTCGGGGATCGGTACGTCGAAATCCTCAACGAGTTCGCGGCCGCTTTCGTGGCACAGCACGAGCACATCCGGCGCGCTGCCATAGAGCAGTCCGAGCGTGACCGCGCCATACGCCGGATGGATGATGCTGCCTTGGCCTTCAACGAGGGCGTAGTCTGCATCGGCCGCGACGTCGAGCACGAGCTGCTCGGTTGCCCCGGATATGAAATCCGAAATGACGCGATCGACTGCGATGCCCTTGCCGGCGATCATCACGCCCGTTTGCCCGGTCGCCACAAACTCGGCACGAACGCCTTCGGCCTGCGCCGCGCGCTGCAGTTCGATCATGACGGACTTCTTACCGACGGCGCAATCGCTGCCGACTGCGAGAGCGACGATTTGCGGCGCCGCATATGCCGCGCCGCTGAACAAAGGGATGTTATCGGGGGGCACTCGCACGTCCCATAGGCGCGAGCCGCTGACCCGGGCGCGCGACACGAATTCAGCATCGTCGCGCAATAATTGATGTAAACCGCTGACGATCTCCAGTCCGGCATCGATGCCGGCAAGCACGTGCTCCCGGAAATTGGGCGGCAAGACGCCGCCGGCTGTCGCAACGCCCACGAGCAGCGAGGTTGGTTCGTAGCGCAGCGTTTCTTGTAGCGATGCCACGATCGGGGCGTTGCGCTGCAACGCCGGCAGAACATCTGCCACGTTTTGCCCGGCATAAGGCCGGTCGATGACCGCGACGATCTCATCCCGCGCGTAACGCAACATGCCGTGGGCTGTCTTAGCATGCCGATTTACTAGATGACCGTCGGTGACGATGACATAACGGCGCGAAATGCGATTGAGCACTGCGCCAACATTACGGCGCAGGCCGCGGTGTAACCCCCAGACCGGGTCCAGCAGGTAAACGGAGGCGCCCGTTTTCGTAGCTGACGCCGCTGAAGGGATCGTCAGTGATGAGCAATGGTCCATCGACGTCAGCGTAATCAGTGAGTGGCGTGAGGTGTGCCGCCGCCGTGCATAATACCGAAGACTCGATCATGCAGCCGATCATGACTTTCATGCCGAGCGCGCGCGCCGCATGAATCATCCGGATGCCTTCGCGCATGCCGCCGCATTTGACCAATTTGATGTTGATGCCGTCAACGCAACCATACAGCGGCGCGATATCCTCAAGCCGGCGGCAGTCCTCGTCCACCATGATTGGTATGGGCGAGCGTTCGCGCACGTACCGTAGTTGCTCGGGGGAACCGGCGGCGATGGGCTGTTCGCAAAACTCGATGTCGAAGCGGCGCAGTTCTTTGAGCATATCCGCCGCCTGCTCCGCCGTCCAGCCCTCATTTGCGTCAAGGCGAATCGTTCCCGTGTATACGGAGCGCACCGCCTCGAGCGTTTCCACTTCATGACCATTGCCTAGTTTGATTTTCAAGATCGGCAAGTGACGCGCTTCGTGGGTCTTGGCCATTGTGTGCTCGAGCGAGGCGATTCCGATCGTGAACGATGTCTGCTTCGCTGCAGCGGGGTCCACCCCGAGGAGTTGGTAGACGGGGATACCCAGCCGTTTGCCGGCCAGATCGTGCAACGCAAGATCGAGCCCACAGCGCGCGGCGGGTTCGTCGCGTGGTAGCAGACCGAGCACTTCATCGAACGCCCATGGATTGGCACGCGAGAGGTCAAGTTGTTCGAGTTCGCGAGCGACTCGCTCGGTGGTTTCATCGTATCGCATGATGGGCGACGACTCGCCGAGCGCTTCAACTCCATCGCAGCGCAAACGGACGAGCAGCGTGTTCGCGATATCTTCCGACGAACGCGCGATGGTAAACGTGTGCCGCAGATGCAAGGTGAGGGGCTCGGTCGTAAGCTGCATCGCGCCTACAGTAGTCGCCATTCTCTCGCGATTAGGTCGCAAAAGCCGAAGTCCTCGGTAAGGACTGATTCCAGTCGGCTATTCCGCGCTCGTCAGCAGAATAGCAGAGCGAGCGAGGCGGCACCGAGTCGGATTGCTTCAAAATTCTGCATGTTTTTGCAGTATTGAACCCCGGTCTGCATACCGCGCGCAGGGCGTAGCAGCACCGCGGTAAATGATGCCCCCATAGGGTGTGAGTCTTCCAGTCGGATCAACCTGCCGCGGGGCAACTTGGAAACCCGCTTGATAAGGTGTCCGGCTCTAAAGACTAGAGGGAGAGACACTATGAGCCTTTGTCATTTATGGCGTCATGCTGCCGTCACGTGCATGGCGGCCGCGTGCGTGTTCGTGTTCGGTCTGGTGCCTGCGCTTGCCGGTTCGACTGGAAATTTGACGGGAAGCGTTACGAACCAAAAGGGCGCGGCCGTCGCCGGTGCGAGTATCAGCGCGGTCGCTGCATCCGGCTCCTACAAAGCGGTCAGCGATTCGCATGGTTTCTATAGCATTCTCAACATGTCACCCGACACGTATGCGCTGACGGTCACCTCCAGCGGATACGAAACCGCAGTTACCAACGGAATTACGGTTTTCCAAGATCAAAACGCAACCGTCAACGTGCAGTTGCGGCCGTCAATCGCGACCATCGGTCGCATCCCGGTGACTGCCGCCAGGACTAATCTCGTTCAGCCGAATGTCACTTCAAACACCTACAACATCACCTCAGCGCAACAGGAAGCGATCCTGAACGACAAAACCCACCACACTCTTTACGATGTATTGTGGCGGGCGCCCGGCGTAACCAGCGGCCCCGCAAGTGGTTCGCCGATCATTCGTGGCGGCATAAACACAGAATTGGGCTGGGAATTCGACGAAATTCCGATCGTCGACCGCACCGTAGGTTTTTATGTGACGGAGCTGAGCACGACCGGAATCGGTAACGTGCAAGTCACGACCGGCGGTCTGACCGCGCAACAAGGCGGTTCGAACGGCGGGGTCGTTAACATGGTCGTAAAATCGGGGACCTATCCCACAAATGGATTTGTGGCCGCCGGTGTTGGCGGACCCGCATATACGCATTCCTTGGACTTCGAGTTGGGAACGGCGACGCCGGATAATAGCTGGTCAATTTTTACGGCAGGCTCTTACACGAACGACGACAATCGCTATGGGGATCCGAATAAGTTCTACTATGAGCTGGTCGAGGGCTTCGACTGGGTCAACACTAAGGACACGATGGTCAATATCCACCATCGTTTCGGGCAAAATCAGAAAGATGATTTGCAATTCGTCGCCGATGTGGGGGTCGGAATATTCCGCTCAAGCTACGGTGGCGCGCAGGACTCGCAGCTAGCGGTTAACGGGGCATTCGTAAGCGGCGGCAACCTCTTCTACAATCTGGTTCGTAAGCAGAACGCGGATGCATGGTATCATTGGTACAACATCGATAAACTCTCGTTCAGCCACACCATTAACGATCGATCATTTTATAAACTTCGCGTCGCGCAATCTCGCAACGGCTATTACTTCGACGAGTTGTGGGCTGCCAACGTAGGCGAAACGTGTCTAGCTGGTGGCTGCACCACGATTCAGCCCGGTATTATCAACAGCAACGATGTTTGGTGTTATGGCTGCTACTACCAAGATCGCCACACGCTACAAACTTTCTTCAACGCGGACTACGCGGATCAGGTAGGCGAGCACAATTTGATTCGCTTCGGCACCGGATACGAAATGGATGACAATTTCAGAAAAGTCGCGCCGTTCACGGCGAATATCGATGTTTCGGGCAATTGGCCTGACTACCGCACCGTCACCCTCGCTCCGACCCACATATGGAGCACCTACGTCAGCGACCACATCTCAGCCGGGAAGTGGGTAGTGGAACCAGGCCTGCGTTGGGACATGGAGCGCTACTCAATTTCTGCGGTCCGCGATGCGAACGGTGTCGAGGCGCCTGGTACGGCGCATCCATTTACTGAGTCATTCCTGAGTCCCCGTGTAGCCTTCACGTTTCAGTCGTCTCCAACTGATGTTTTTCGCGCTTCTTACGGTCTGTTGGGTGGCTTCATAGGGACAGCCTACGCCGAGAACTTCACGGTAGACCAGTTCGCAGCGCAGGGAACAAGCCAACATGGACCGAGCTTTGTGCCGCTAAAACCCGCGGTCGCAAAAAGCTATGACTTTTCTTGGGAACACCTCTTTCCAAGTCAAGTTTCATTGCGCGTAACCCCTTACGCCCACAACAACGACAACTATGTGGTCGAATATCGCGTGCCGGCAAACATCGATCCGCTTCGGCCGACCTTCTTTGTGAATGGCGCCGCCACCCATACGCGTGGGGTCGAAGTGGCATTGGCCCGGGAAGTGAGCACTGGCCTATCCAGTTACTTTGCGTTCACGTACAACGATACGAAGAGCAACGTCGTGGCTCTCCAAGGACCTTTCTTTGGATCGCGCAGCACCTCGGTGTTGGCGAACATACTGGCCAAGAACTTCGTGCCGGCTGGCTATGCCGCTCCTTGGACAGCGAACTTATCGCTCGACTACAAACACCAAGGCTGGCAGATCATCTCGAATACCACGTGGGCTACAGCGTTCCCGTACGGCATCGGCCGCTTCGCATGGGGTTTTGACTCGAGCGGCAACTTGGTGCTCAATCCTAACGACTGCACGCAGACGAATCAGGGCAAGATTTGCTTAGCGTCAAACGAAGGCAAGTTCGCTAATTCACTGCGAGGACCGGCTTGGTTCAATGAAAACTTGAGCCTCGCTCACACGCTCGGTCACGGCAAGGTGGGAATGACGGTGACAAATCTCTTCAACGAGAGAACCAGTCCCATACCAAGTTCTAATTCCAACTACGAGAATACCGACTCATCCGGTAACTGGACGCCCACGGGTCAGTGCCCTGTCGTTACATCGCCGCAGCCCGGAGGCCTCTGCTTCAACACCGCATACCCCGCAGCAAATGCCGCGACCTATCCTGCCGACGGGTACTACCGTCAGACATCGGGTTTACAACGCTTGATCACTGCCTGGTATACGTTGAATATATAACGTCATTTAGCTCAAGCCAGAAACCGGCGGTCGTAGGGCCGTCGGTTTTCTTTTTAAAACAAACAGCGTGAGACCCAACGTTAGTAATTTGTCAAGACTTGTTTTTCCGTTGCCGGCGTGCTAGGTTACTGGTGACGCGCGCAAGCGTGGTCCCCTGGAGTGTGCGAGAGCTCGCCTTTGGTGATTGATCCAACACAATCACGAAGGGAGCCGAAACTCCGAGCCGTTTTTGAGCACGCCCTCTAAAGCGAGGGAAGCCTTCCGACGGCCGGGTAGGCACCCACCTGCGAAAGCGGGTTCAATTCCCGGCGCGCAACGGCACTTTGGGAACGTAGACGGCCCGATGTTCACACAGCGGGTCGTTCTGCTTTTAGGCCACCGGCGAGGTTGCCGCCGCTTTCAATGCGTCCTTGGCAAGCATACCGCGCAGCCACAGGACGAAGCTTTTTACCGCCGCGCTTTCGTCTTCAGCGCCGTGATATTCCACCGACAAGAAACCGCGATAGCGACACTGCCATAAATGCGTAAGCACGCCGATGTAGTCGATGGTTTCATCCGCGCCAAACGTATCCAAGCGCATCGTCGGCGCGCTCATCATCGTGACCTCTTCCAAGGCATGCGTCCATTCTTCATGATGATCGGATGCCAGCGCGTGCGCGGACAACGCCAGCCGCAACCATGCTGAGTCACATTCCTTGATGGCACGCTTAGCATCGCCGCGCGTCGCCACCAGCGTTTGATTGCGCGGTTGCAGCGCGAGCGTGACGTTGCGGAGCTTGGCCTGGACGCACGCCGCTTTTAACCCACGGATGAGTTCGCGCCAGGCAACCCCGGGCGAGCCGTTTAGGTTTGCGCATTCGAGGCGCAGCACAGGGGCGCCCAACGTCAATGCGATATCGATCGCGCGGGCGAGCAGCTGCACGTGCGTGTCGGCGTCGGTCGAGTCGAAAAGAATGTCATGATGGTAGCCCGCGACCGTGAGGCAGCGATCGGCGCAGAGCTTCTTGAGCTGTGCGAGGTAGTCGTCGTCCGTGCGCGGAAAATGCGCGCCGGCAAATTCGACGCCATCGAGCATAAGTTCGTGCGCACACAGATCCACCCACTCCAAATGAGTGATGTCCCCGGCTGCAAGCATCCGCGAATACGAATGCGAGTTGCAACAAAGCTTCATGCAACAGTTTTTTTCTGCGGTGGCAGGGGGAACCCTCCACTTCATATGAGTGTGTACGAAGCTGCAAGCCACACGGAAAAACATTTGAGAAAATGAGTTACATATTGTGCGTCGGCGAAAGCCTCGTCGATTTCATTGCCCAAGCCGGCATCCCCGACGTCGGTGCGAGCGAAATATTTGAACGCGCCGCGGGCGGCGCCGTGTCGAATGTTGCCGTCGGGATCGCGCGGCTGGGAGGCAGCGCGCATTTTTGCGGAACGCTCAGCCGCGATGCTTTTGGAAAGTTCTTGCTGCGCACGCTCGCGCACGAATATGTCGGCGTCGATGATGTGGAACTAGTTGATGCGGCGACGACGTTAGCGTTTGTCGCGCGCGCCGAGAACGGGGAACGCGATTTCATGTTCGTGCGCAACCCGGGCGCCGACAGCTTGTTAGAACAAACTGATGTGAATGAACGCAGCCTGATGAAGGCACGAGTGCTCCATTTTGGCGGCGTGTTGTTGTCGAGCGAGCCGGCGCGCTCGACCTGCCTGACCAGCGCGCGCACTGCGCGCAGCGGTGGCGTCTTCGTAAGCTTTGATCCGAATGCGCGGCCCTCGTTGTTTCGTTCGCACGACGAGATGGTGCGAATGCTGCGAGAAGGCAGTTCGCTGTCGACGCTCGTGAAGCTGTCAGACGAAGACTTGCTGAACATGGAGATCGCGCCTGACGATCCGCGCGCGTTGTTCAACGATGTGACCGAAGCAGTCGTGGTGACCCGTGGTGCGCGCCCCTGCACCTGGTACTTGCGCGATGGTGGGCAGGGCGAAGTACCGGCGCTGCACATCACAGCGGTTGATACGACAGGTGCAGGTGATGCGATGATGGCGGCGTTGCTTTGGCGCCTGGTGTGGACGCACGACTTGAAACTGACGGCCGCGAGTTTGCACGATGCCGTGAGACATGGTTGCGCCGCTGGCGCGCTGGCTTGCTTACACGAAGGCGCGATTCCATCGTTGCCGGACGCTGCTGCGGTTGAGGCGATACTGCCCCAGGTTGGCTCTTCCGAACTCCCGAATTGAGCAACGTGCCGGAATCCGACAAACTGCTAGTGTTCGTCTGCGCGGCAAACGCTTGCCGCAGCGCAATCGCACAAGCCATCGCGGTCGCGGAAGCGCAGCGCCGCGGCCTCAACGTGCGCGTCGCGAGCGCCGGTACTCGGGCGCTGCCTGGTTACCCCGCAGCATCCATAGCGCAAACCACTTTGAACGAAATCGGCCTTTCCTTAGGAGATCATCGCTCTCAGCAAGCCAGCGCGGAGCTCGTGTCTGAGGCGGCTTTGGTCGTGACCATGACGGACGAACAGCGTGACACGTTGCGAAACGCGTTCAAGAAGGATGCGGACAAGGTCCTCAGTTTCAACGACGTCACGGGTAAGGGCGACGTGGCCGATCCCATTAGCGGAGATCCCGATGAAGTGCGCGCCGTGCGCGACGTCTTGCTCAGCGCGATGCCTGATATTTTCACCCTCTTGCATTACAGCGCCGCTCCATCGTAAGACAAAGGCAGCCCCGTTCAACGGGGAGAAAAAGAGCGACACATTATGGCTAGCTCGCTGTTTAGGATTGCGCTGGGCGCGGATCATGCCGGTTTTGCCTATAAGACCTTGATCGCCCAACACTTGCGTGAATGCGGTCACGAGGTCATAGACTTCGGCACCTACTCGACCGAGCCGATCGACTACCCGCTGGTCGGGTTCAAAGTCGGCGAGGCGGTCGCCAATCACGAATGCGATCGCGGCGTGCTGGTCTGCGGTTCAAGTTTGGGTATCGCGATCGCGGCCAACAAAGTGAAAGGCGTGCGCGCCGCGCCGATTTCCGAGCCGTATTCAGCGAAGCTCTCGCGTCAGCACAACGACTGCAACGTCGCCTGCTTTGCCGAACGGTTGACGGGCTGGGAAATGGTCCGCGAATGTCTGGATGTGTGGTTGACAACCGAAGCTGAGGGCGGCCGCCACGCGCGCCGCATCGATGAGATCAGCGATTATGAGGCGGGCGTGCCGTTTCCTAAAGACGCGGTAGACGTGCGCACGTGAACGCAAGAGTATTGGAGCAGCTCAGCCTGGCAGCGGCCGACCCCGACGTATACCATGCCATCGAGCTGGAAGAAGAGCGCCAGCGTAAGAATCTGGAGCTCATCGCTTCCGAGAACTACGTCAGCGCTGCCGTTCGGGAAGCGGCCGGTTCGGTTTTGACAAACAAGTATGCCGAAGGTTATCCCGGCAAACGCTACTATGGCGGCTGCGAGTATGTCGATATCGCGGAAAGCATCGCCATGGACCGCCTCAAGCAATTGTTCGGTGCAGACTACGCAAACGTTCAGCCCCACTCCGGCGCCCAGGCTAATATGGCGGTGTATTTTTCCTGTTTGCAGCCCGGCGACACCGTGATGGGGACGTCGCTCGATCACGGTGGTCATCTCACGCACGGCAGCCGTGTGAATTTCACCGGCAAGCTGTACAACATCGTCACCTACGGCGTGAGCAAGACAGACGAACGATTTGATTACGACGAGATCCGTGCTATCGCGCGTACCCACAAACCGAAAATGATCGTCACCGGATGGAGCGCCTACGCGCGCATTCCGGATTGGTCCGCGTTCGCTGACATCGCGCGAGAGACAGGTGCGCTCTTGTTCGCCGACATCGCTCACGTGGCGGGGCTGGTCGCAACCGGTCTTCACCCCTCACCCATCGGACACGCGCACTACGTCAGCTCGACAACGCACAAGACGCTGCGCGGACCACGCGGCGGCGTGGTGATGACTGATGCGGAACGCGGCAAGATGATAAACAAGACGGTGTTCCCCGGCATTCAAGGCGGGCCGCTCATGCACGTCATCGCCGCCAAAGCGGTTGCGTTCGGCGAGGCTTTGCGACCCGAGTTCACGGCGTATGCCCGTCAGATCATCAGTAATGCCCAAGAGCTGGCTCGTGGACTCGAAGCGAAGGGGTTGCGTATCGTCACCGGCGGCACAGACAACCACCTCATGCTCGTGGATGTTTCGGTGCGCGGACTCACCGGCAAAGCAGTGGAAGAATACTTGGACGGCATCGGGATCACGGTGAATAAGAACACGATCCCGTTCGACAAAAACCCGCCGGCCGTCGCGAGCGGCATTCGCATCGGCACGCCGGCGATAACGACGCGCGGCATGAAAGAAGCCGAAATGCGTGAGGTCGCTGACATCATGGGTGACGCGATGAACGACATCGGCAAGAACGCGCGCTGCGATCACTTACGCGCGCGCGTCTACGAGCTCACCGGCGCTTTCGGCGTGCCCTAGCTCATGGACATGTCGGCCATTTCTCAAGCGGGCGTCACCACTGCTCCGAACTTTCCGGGGCTGCGCGTGGTCGAGCATCCGCTGGTCGCGGACAAACTCGGGCGGCTGCGCGATGCGGCCACTCCCAACAAAGAGTTTCGCGAGCTGTGCGCGGAGTTGGCGACGCTCATCGGCTGGCCGGCGACGGCGGACTTGGAGACGGTCGACACGCAAGTGGCGACGCCCTTAGGCTGGGCGCCTGCCAAGAGTGTCGCCCGCGTTCCTTTGCTCGTACCCGTGCTGCGCGCGGGTCTAGGCTTAGTCCCAGGCTTTCATGCGCTGTTACCGCAAGCGCACGTCGCCCATGTGGGAATCTATCGTGATCCCGACACGCTGCGCGCGGTCCCATACTACGTCAATCTGCCCGAGAAGCTGTTGGACTGGCGTATCTTCATCCTCGACCCCATGCTCGCCACCGCAGCATCGGCGATTGCGACGATCGACCTTTTGCTCGATCACGGAGCACGACTCGCCGACATCCGCATGATCACGCTTATCGCTGCTCCTGAGGGTTTGACGGCGCTGTTTGCAGCGCACCCCGGGCTGGTCTCGTTCACGTGCGCGATCGACCGCCATCTCAACGAACATGGGTACATTATTCCGGGCCTGGGCGACGCCGGCGACCGCCTGTATGGCGCAGGCGCGGGCCGCGTACCCGAAACCCGCTCGGCCGGCACGGTCACGCTAAAAACCGCCGGCCCGCATTCGTGAGAGATACGTCGAGCGCCGTGCTACCGGTCGACATCGCCGGCCGCCCGTCCTGGGATGCATACTTCATGGCGATCGTGCGCGCGGTCGCGACGCGCGCGACCTGCTCGCGGCGCGCCATCGGTGCCGCGCTCGTGAAGAACAAGCTTATTTTGGCGACCGGTTACAACGGCGCGCCTGCTGGTTTGCGGCACTGCGATCACGCCGATGGCGGCGACTTGCTCAACGGTCATTGCGCTCGTTCAACGCACGCGGAACAAAACGCGATCGTCCAAGCCGCGCGGCACGGCATTTCTATCGAAGGCGCAACGCTGTACTGCAGCAACAATCCCTGTCTCACATGCGCAAAACTGTTGATAAACGCCGGCGTCAAGCGGATCGTGTACGAAGATTCTTACCCCGACGAAATGGCTTTTGGCATGCTGCGCGAGGCCGGAGTGTTGACCGAGCGGCTGCAGAGCGCGCCTTGATGCGGCGCCGCCCATGATCCTTATGACCGCCGTCCACCAGACATTCAATATCTCTATCTACTGGCTATGTAGCATCACTTTTGTGCTCGCTCTGATCACCTGCGCCGTCGTGACGCCGCTGGTGCGGCGCATGGCTTTTGCGGTGGGCGTATTCGATGAACCCGACGGCGAACGGCACATCCACAGCCACCCGACGCCTCGCTTAGGGGGCATCGCGATCTATGTCGGTTTCATGCTCGCACTGTTCGCGATACTCAATCTGGCGTTGGGCAACAATTTCGTCATCCATCATTATCTCGGTACGACCGATTTAGCGCACATCATCGGCCTGCTGTTCGGCGGCACGCTGATGTTGGGCGTCGGTTTGTGGGATGACATCATGGGTATGCGTCCGCGCCGCAAGCTGGCAGCGCAGTTCGGGGTTGCCCTGATCGCAATCGTGCTGTACAAGTTCATCATCACGGGATTCACGTTGCCGCACTTCGGCTATATCAGCTTAGGATGGCTGGCCATACCCTTCACGCTCTTCTGGTACTTAGGGATGGTGAACGCCATCAATTTCATGGATGGCTTGGATGGCTTGGTCACGGGCGTGACGCTCATCGCATCGTTGACCATGATCATCGTCTCGCTGTGGCACCATGAATATCTCGTCGCCATCACCATGTGCGCGCTCGGCGGCGCGGCCGCGGGCTTTTTGCCCTTTAACTACAATCCGGCGCGTATTTTTATGGGCGACGGCGGTTCGCTGTTCATCGGTTTTGTACTCGCCAGTGCCTCGGTGATGGGCACGGAAAAAGTTTCGGTCGCGATTTCGCTCGCGGTGCCGTTGCTCGTCCTCGCTCTCCCCATCTTCGATACTGCCAGCGTCATAGTGAAGCGTCTGCGCAAACGCACGCCCATCTTCTTGGCCGACCGCAGTCACATGCACTATCAGTTGCTCGAGTTCGGGCTCTCGCAGCGGCAGGTCGTGATTCTGCTGTATCTGGTGTGCGGCATCCTGGGCGCGATTGCGCTCGTGCTCTCGAGGCCCGGCGGACCGCACATCTTCTGATGCAGCCGCTCAATGTCGCGGTTGTCTTCGGCACACGGCCCGATGCCGTCAAGATGGCGCCCGTACTGCACGCATTGACTGCCGATCCACGCTTCCATTGCTATGCGATCGCAACCGCGCAACATCGCGAGATGCTCGACGAAGTGATGTCGTTATTCGGGTTGCGCGCCGAGTACGATCTCGCGGTGATGACCGAAGGACAATCCCTGACCGACATCACGACGCGCGTGCTCGAGCGGGTGGGCACGGTCTTACGAGACATAAAGCCGGATGTGGTCTTGGTACACGGCGACACCACTACGTCGACCGCTTCGGCACTGGCAGCGTTTTACCAAAAAATTCCGGTCGGTCACGTGGAAGCCGGACTGCGCACGTCAACGATATATGAGCCCTTTCCGGAAGAGATCAACCGCCGCCTCACGGGAGTGCTCAGCTCTTATCACTTCGCGCCGACGACGCTCGCCCGGCAAAACCTGCTGCGCGAGGGTAAGGAGCCGGCCAGTATCGTCGTCACCGGCAACACGGTCATCGATGCATTTTTGTGGGTGCACCAGCGTATCGGCGCGGCCGACGCCGTGCGGGTGAACACCCCGCGTCTCATCTTCGCTGAAGCTCACCGTCGCGAAAATCTTGGCGAACCGCTCGAGGGTTTTTGCCGGGCGCTCGCCGCCGTGCTGGACAAACGACCCGACGTGTCACTCGTGTGGCCGGTGCATCCTAATCCTCCGATCGTCGAAGTGGTGCGCCGCCAGCTGGAAGGCAAACCGCGCGTGCATCTTATCGCGCCGCTCTCATACAAGCAGCTGGTGGCGACGATCGCACGCTCGACCGTCGTCGTCACCGATTCAGGTGGCCTACAAGAAGAAGCGCCCTGTCTCGGTAAGCCTGTGTTAGTATTGCGGCGCGTGACCGAACGGCCCGAAGGTTTGCAGGCAGGCACGCTTCGCTTGGTCGGCGTTGGCGAGAAAGATATCGTGCGCGAGTTGAGCGAGCTGTTGGACGATAGCACGGCATACGAACGCATGGCGCAGGCGACCAATCCATATGGCGATGGACACGCAGCGCAACGCATCGTCGATGCGCTGTGGGCGTATCAGCGCGGCGGCAGAATGCCGGCGGAGTTCACTGCCGCGACGAGTGCGCCGACGCTGCCGCGCGCCGCATCTTCCACCTGAGCGGCGCCGATGAAGCAACAATCCCCGCTTAAGTTAGGCAGCCTCGCAAGCGCAGGAATGTCGGTGATCGGAACTCTGGTCGCCGGCCTGCTGTTGGGATTGCTTGCTGCAAAATTTTTACATTGGGAGTGGGCGGTACCGGTGGGTATCGTGCTGGGTTTTATCGCGGGCATGTTTTCGATGTTCCGCCAGATCAGCGCGCAGATGTAAGCGCGAGGACGTAAAGCGGACGACGTAAAGCGGACGACGTAAAGCGTGCACGTAGAGGGCGGGCCCTATAGCCGCCGAACTGCGCCAATCCAATGGAAAGCATCCGCGCCTATAAGATGGCGGTCACGTACCGCAGCATCGTAGTGTCCGCAGTGGCGGCCGTTTTGCTTGTTCTACTCACTCATCAGACCGTAGCAGCCCTGGCGCTTGTCGCCGGAAGTCTCATTGGGCTTGCAAACCTTTTCCATATCGCTGGAAGTTTCAACCGGCTAGTGAAAGGCGGCAAAAGCTACTTGCCGTTCTTACCGATGGAAGGCGTCCTGCGCGTACTGCTCTGCGGCGCAGCGCCTTTTTTTATTGTCGGGCGGGGACCGTGGTTGGGGTACTTCACATATATTGCCGGATTTGTCGCACCGTTGGCAGTGGCCATCTTGGTGTATCAGCAACAAATCAATGCGAGCCGCGTCAAACCGGACGCAGCCAACACGTAGCGTAGGGAAACAATGCACGAAGACGTCGGGAGCCATCCGCTTTGGCATCTTCCGTTTATGCCTGCGCCGTTCAATACGGTGCATGCCGATACGGTCATCATCACGTGGATCGCTATGGCGCTCGCGCTCGTCGTCGTGGGCTTGTTGGCTGCGACCCATCCCATCACCGTCGTCTCAAAACGCTACAGCGTCATGGAGTTGATCGTCAGCTACCTGACGGACACGACCACCGGCATCCTCGGAAAAAACGGTGTGCCCTTTGTGCCTTTCATCATCTCACTTTTCGTCTTCATTTTACTGTTGAACGAGATCGGGTTGTTCCCGTTCATCGGCAAATCGCCAACCGCTGACCTTAATACCACAGCAGCGCTTGCCATCACCACGATCTTGTTGATCCAGATCGTCGGCATCGCGCGCCACGGACTTGGCTACTACAAGCATCTCATCATCAAACCCATCTTCTTAGGTATTCTCATGCTGCCGATCACGCTCATCGATGAGCTGGCGCGCCCGGTCACGTTGGCGATGCGGCTGTTCGGTAATATTTTTGCCGGCGAGATATTGCTGGTGGTGGTGTCCGTCGTGATCACGGCCGGCATCGCGATCGGACAGTTCCATATCGGCGGGCACGCTTTTTATATTCTGCCGATCTCCAAACTCGCGATCGCCGCGCCGCTGCTCATCTACGCTTTTAACTTGGCTATAGGAGTCATCCAGGCGGCGGTCTTCACGCTGTTGACCATCGCCTATCTCATCACTCCGACGCAAGACTCACCAGGACACTAAAGGGGGTACATTTGTGGAAAATGCAATTCTGACCGCCTCAGTCATCATCGGCTTCGCGCTGATGGTTGGCTTCGCCGCATTCGGTTCGGCGATCGGCGACGGCATCATCGGCAGCAAGGCCGTGGAATCGATCGCGCGACAACCGGAAGCGCGGCCCAATATTTTCTTCTTCTATTTCCTCGGATTCGGCATCTTGGAAGCGTTTCCGATCATCGCCATCGCACTGGCATTCTTTTTGTTGATCGGCGGCGGCGGTCTTGGGGTCATGAAGGCCTTCACACCCCTGTTGAGCGGGCACTAAAGCACACCCATGCTGCTCTCCATCGACGGCACCTTTCTCCTACAGATCCTCAACTTCATAATATTTTGGGTGCTGTTGACCTACATCTTCATCGCTCCGACTCGGCGCGCCATCGACGAGCGGCAGCGTTACATTGCCGGGCTCTACCAGCAAGCCGAGGAATTTACCGCGCGCGCAGCCGCGCTGCAAGCCCAAGCCGAGAGCACTCTCAATGAAGCGCGACGGCAAACTGATGAAGCGATGCGCGCCGCAGCGGCACGGGCATCCGAAGAGACCCACGCCATAGAACGAGAAGCGGCAAACGAGGCCGCGGCATCGGTACAGCTCGCACACGCGACCGTCGCGCAGGAGCGAGCCAAAGCACTCGAGCGCGAGCAGGCCTTCGTGCACGAGCTCGCACGAACTATGGTCGATCGCGCAACCGGCTTCGAGCAGGTGGCCTAAACATGGAACTGCCGAATTTGACGGATCCGGTGTTCATCGCAAAGCTGATCGACTTTGTCATCTTCGTCAGCGCCATTGTTTGGGTCTATAACAAGTTCCTGAAAAGTGCGCTCGTCGCACATCAGGAGGCGCAGAATCGCGCAGTCGCCGAGGCGATCGCGCAACGGGCAGCAGCGGAGCAATCAGTCGCTGCGGCACAACAGGCGATCGATAAAGCCAAAACAGATAGCGTGCGCATGCTGGAGATCGGCCGCGCACAAGCCGCGCGGCTCATCGAAGAAGAACTAGCTGCGGCACGCGAGCACGCAAAACGCATCTTGGCGCATGCCGCGGGCGAACTAGAGCGCGAGCGCTATCGCGTGCGCCGCGAATTGCTCGAGCATACGGTGGAAAGCGCTCACGCAGAAGCCCAGACTATAGCACGCCGGGAGCTCGATCCGGCGAAACAGCAAAAATTGGTCGAGCAGCTCATGGGAACGCTGGAGCGCGTCCATGGTTGAGGACAGCGCGGATGCTTAAGGAAAGCATTGCACGCCGTTACAGCGCGGCGCTCTATGCGCTGGCGCGTGAAGCGGGCGATCCAGCCGCGATCAGCACCGATCTCGACGCTTTTATCGCGGCGTTGCTAAGCGATCCCGATTTGGCCGGCTTCTATGCGTCGCCGGTCATCGAACGCGATCTGAAAATGCGCTTGTTGAGCAACGCTTTGAGCGATCGCTTGAGCGAGCTCGCGCTCAATTTCATTTTATTGCTGGTGCGAAAGCGCCGCGAGACACTGCTGGAAATCGTGGCACGCCAGATGCACGAGCTCTTAGACCAAGCGGCTGGACGCGAACATGCCGAGATCGCCTCGCCGATCCCGTTGAGCCCCCCGCAGTTAGCGGAACTAGCACGGCGGTTGTCGGGCATCTACGGACGCAACATCATTCCTGACGAAAAGATCGAGCCCGACCTCCTGGGTGGCCTCGTCGTGCAAGTCGGAGATCGCTACGTCGACGCCAGCGTTGCGGGCAAACTCGAAGAACTGCGCCGCCATCTACTTGCCAGTACCGATACCTGGGGGCTGGCCTCGCCAAACGGAAAAGGAACATCAGTATGATAAACGCAGACGAAATCGCCGGCATCCTCAAACAACAGATTCAAAGCGCGCGCACCCAAGTGCGCGAGGATGAAGTGGGCACCGTCATCGAGGTCGGCGATTCGATCGCACGCGTCTATGGTTTGAGCGCTGTGGAGATGGGCGAGCTGGTGCAGTTCCCCAACGGATTGTTCGGCATCGCCTTCAACCTGGAAGAAGACAACGTCGGCGTTGTCATTTTGGGCACCGATTCGGACATCAAGGAAGGCGCGACCGTGCGCCGCACCGGCCGTATCGTTTCGGTTCCAGTCGGTGACGAGGTCATCGGCCGAGTGGTCAATCCCCTGGGTCAGCCGCTCGACGACAAAGGCCCCGTCGCTACCACGCGAACGCGCCCGATCGAAACCCAGGCGCCGACGGTCGTGCAGCGTCAAGCGGTCAGCCAGCCGCTGCAGACGGGCATCAAGGCGATCGATGGATTGGTGCCGATCGGCAAAGGCCAGCGCGAACTCATCATCGGCGATCGTCAGACCGGCAAGACGGCTCTGGCAATCGACGCGATCATAAACCAAAAGGGCAAGAACGTCACTTGCATCTACGTCGCGATCGGCCAGAAGACGTCGACCATCGCACAGCTCTACAAGATCCTCACCGATGCCGGCGCGATGGACTACACGACGATCGTAGCGGCGAACGCCGCGGATCCTGCCAGTTTGCGCTACATCGCGCCCTACGCGGGTTGCGCAATGGGTCAAGAGCTTATGTACGCGGGCAAAGACGTGCTCATCATCTATGATGACCTCTCCAAGCATGCGCAAGCGTATCGCGAAATATCGCTCGTCTTGCGCCGGCCGCCCGGGCGCGAAGCATATCCCGGCGACATTTTTTACTTGCACTCGCGCCTGCTCGAGCGCGCCGCCAAACTCTCGGATGAGTTGGGCGCGGGCTCGATGACAGCGTTGCCGATCATCGAAACGCAGCAGGGTGACGTATCCGCCTACATCCCCACCAACCTGATCTCGATCACCGATGGTCAGATCTATCTTGAAACCGGTCTGTTCTTCAGCGGCATTCGACCGGCCATCGACGTTGGTCTGTCGGTCTCGCGCGTCGGCGGCGCCGCGCAGACCAAAGCCATGAAGGCCGTTGCCGGACAGCTGCGCTTGGAGCTGTCGCAGTATCGCGATCTCGCTGCCTTCTCCAAGCTGTCTTCCGACTTGGATAAGGTGACGCTGGCGCAGCTCTCGCGCGGTGAGAAAATCACCGAGACGCTGAAGCAGCCGCAATTCGAGCCGCTCAACTTGGATCAAGAAGTCATTCAGATCTACGTCGCCGTGAAAGACTTCCTGGCGGACATCCCAACGGAGCGCATCCGCGAATTTCAGCGCGAATTCTACGAGTTTTTGAAAACCGCTCACCCGGACATTCCGAAGATTATCAGCGAACGTCAAGAACTCTCCGACGACCTGCGCGCGCAACTCGACGCGGCCATCGCCGAATTCAAGCAGCGCTTTGCAAAGACGGCGGCATAGAGCATGGCTACGCTGCGCCAGCTCCGCGACAGAGTTCGCTCGCTGAAAAACACGCAGCAGATCACGCGTGCCATGAAGATGGTGGCAGGCGCCCGGATTCGTCGCGCCGAGATGGCGATGCGCGCAGCGCGCCCCTATGCGAGCGCGATTGGCGACATGCTTTCCGAGCTGGTCGCCGCGGGCGGTACGAAGCACCCGCTGTTACAGGCGCGCGAGGTCGCTGCGACCGGCGTGTTGCTCATGACGGCGGATAAAGGCTTGTGCGGCGCTTTCAATTCAAACTTGGTGCGAGCAGCTTTGAACCTTGCGCGCAATGCCGTCAATCCGGAGTTTTACTTGATCGGCGTCAAGGGTCAAGTGCAACTTCGGCACACGCCGTCCAAAATCGTCGCGGGCTGGCCGCTGCTCGGCAAGACTTTCGGGGAACTTGCCCGCGAGGTTTCCGCCAGGCTCACGGATGATTTTCTTTCGGGCAAAGTTGACACGGTCACGCTCGTTTCCAGCCGGTTCGTGTCGACCATCGTCCAGCGCCCCACGCCGTTGCAGCTGTTACCGGTCGCGCCCGCCTCCACCAAGCAGCGCGACACGCAACCGCAAAGCGCCGGTTTGAAAAATGCGTTCGAGTTCGAGCCGGACGGCGCCAGCCTGCTGGCCGCGCTGTTGCCCAAATATTTGGAGTTCACAATTTTTCAAGCGCTGCTGGAAACGCAAGCGTCGGAGTTTGCGGCGAAGTTGATCGCCATGACGAATGCGACCGAGAACGCCGGCAAACTCATCGATGAGCTTACTTTAGTCATGAACAAAACGCGCCAAGCCGCTATCACTAAGGAGATCTTGGAAATCGTTGGCGGCGCGGAAGCACTGAAGGGATAGGAACAGGCACATGCCAGGAACCGGAAAAGTCACGCAAGTGTTGGGCAACGTCGTGGACGTGGAATTTAGCGCGGACACACTGCCGAACATCAATACAGCGTTGCAGACAACCATCAAGAGCGGCGGCGGCCAAGGTCATGAGCTCACCCTTGAGGTTCAAGGTGAACTCGGCAACAATCAGGTCCGTTGTCTCGCGATGGGCAGCACTGAAGGTATGGTTCGCGGTTCCGAAGTGCGCGATACCGGCGCTCCAATCTCAGTGCCGGTTGGCGATGCCACGCTGGGCCGCATATTCAACGTGCTCGGCAAGGCCATCGACTCGGACAAACCGGTGAACGCCGCCAAATTCATGCCGATCCATCGCGAAGCGCCCAAAGTGGACGAGCAAGACCCCACCACGATCATGTTCGAGACGGGTATCAAAGTGATCGACCTGATGGCGCCCTACGTGCGCGGCGGCAAGGTCGGCTTGTTCGGCGGAGCCGGCGTCGGCAAGACGGTGCTCATCCAAGAGCTCATCCGCAACATCGCGGCCGAGCATGGCGGCTATTCAGTTTTTACCGGCATCGGCGAGCGCACGCGCGAGGGCAACGATCTGTACATGGAGATGAAGCACTCAGGCGTCCTTGAAAAGACGGCGCTGGTATTCGGGCAGATGGACGAGCCGCCCGGCGTTCGTCTGCGCGTCGGCTTGACAGGCGTCACGATGGCGGAGTACTTCCGTGACGAAGCGGGCAAAGACGTGCTGCTGTTCATCGACAACATCTTCCGCTTCGTGCAGGCGGGATCGGAAGTTTCCGCTCTCCTAGGACGGATGCCGTCGGCGGTGGGCTATCAGCCGACGCTCGCATCGGAGATGGGAGCGCTCGAAGAACGCATCACCTCGACCCGCAAAGGTTCCATCACATCAGTGCAAGCGGTCTACGTGCCCGCCGACGATCTTACCGATCCCGCGGTGGCCACCACCTTCGCGCATTTGGATGCGACAACGGTGCTGTCGCGCTCGATTTCTGACAAAGGCATTTATCCCGCGGTCGATCCGCTGGGGTCGACGTCGCGTCTGTTGGAGCCACGCTACGTCGGCGAAGAGCATTATGCGGTAGCGCGCCGCGTGCAAGAGATTTTACAGCGCAATCGCGACTTACAGGACATCATCGCGATACTCGGGGTGGAAGAGCTCTCAGAAGAAGATAAAGTGGCAGTGCGGCGAGCGCGGCGCATTCAGCGCTTTCTGAGCCAGCCGTTTTTCGTCGCTGAAGCTTTCACGGGCCGCGGCGGCAAGTACGTGCCGCTCAAAGAGACCATCGCCGGCTTCAAAGAGCTCGTCGAGGGCAAACTCGACGACCTGCCGGAGCAAGCCTTCTATATGTGCGGTGGTATCGACGAGGCGAAAGCCAACGCCGAAGCCATGGCGGCAAAAGCGTAAGCGGCCGTGGCAGCAACCACGCAGTTCACCATCGTCACGCCGGGAGCGGTGAAGTTCCAGGGCGACGCCGAGATCGTCGTCGCCCCCGGTTCGGCCGGTGACTTAGGCGCTTTGCCGCAGCACGCGCCGCTGCTCACCACATTGCGGACGGGCCCGGTACGTGCGACGGTCGTGACGTCCGATGGCGGCGGCGACTCGAGGAGCGGAACTCAGCGCGTCGAGTTCGCGGTGGATGGCGGGTTCATGGAAGTACTGCCCGACAAAGTGATCATATTGACGGACATGGCGCTCGCGCGTGACGAAATCAACGTGGAGCAGGCGCGCGCAGAGCTGAAGCGGGCCGAAGAAGCACTGGCGCAGAAGAGAGGCGCCGACGACACAGCCGAGCGCCATGCGGTTTCATGGGCGCTCACCTGTCTTGAGATAGCACACCACCCGGTGGCGTGAGCATTCGCTCCTTCCTTAGAAATTGATCGTAGATGGATTCGCTCGAGGGCCTACGCACAAAGCTAATCGTGGAAGGCGGCCACCGCTTGGAAGGCGTGGTCGCGCCGCCGGGCGCAAAGAACGCCGCATTGCCCATCATGGCGGCGGCCATCTTGAGCGAGAGCGAGATCGTTTTGCATCGCGTTCCTCGCATCACGGACGTCGATGTCATGGCCGCCATTTTGGAGAGCCTCGGGGCCCGCGTTCGCGAGCAGCCCGGCGGTACTCTCGTCATCGACGCGTCATCCATCAGCTCGTTCCGCGCCCCCTATGCGCTCGTCAGCAAGCTCAACGCATCCTTCGACGTGACAGGCGCCCTGCTCGGCCGCTTCAACCAAGCTGAGGTCCCGAGGCCCGGAGGCTGTGTGCTGGGACCGCGCGCGGTGGAAATGCACCTGCGCGGGTTCGAACTGCTCGGTGCGAGCGTCGACCTGGAGCACGGCTCGGTCATCGTGCGTGCGCCGGCACTACGCGGCACGCGTATAGAGCTGAGCAAGCCGAGTGTCGGTGCGACAAAAAACATCATGCTTGCGGCCGTGCGGGCGCGCGGCACGACGACCATCGAGCACGCCGCCCGCGAGCCGGAAGTCGTCGACCTAGCTGACTTTCTCAACGCCATGGGTGCGCGTGTCAGCGGCCAAGGAACGGAATCGATAGCCATCGAGGGTGTATCAAAGCTGCACGCTTGCGAGTATACGATCATCCCCGACCGCTTAGTCGCCGGAACGTACCTGATCGCCGGCGCCATCACGCGAGGCGATGTCACGGTCACGGGATTGGACCCGGCGATGCTGGCCGCGCTGTCCGAGCAGCTGCTGGCATCCGGCTGCGACGTCGCCACCGAGGGGGTTAGCGTGCGCGTGCGCAGCGCAAAACAGTGGCAAGCGGTGGACGTCACAACCGCGCCGTACCCGGGTTTTCCGACCGACCTGCAACCGCCGCTCGTGGCATACTTGGCACTAGCGGACGGCGAGTCGCGCGTGGAAGAAACGATATTTGACGCTCGCTTTGTGTACGTGTCTGAGCTGGCGCGCATGGGGGCGGACATTACCGTTTCGGGGCGAACGGCACGGATAGCCGGAGTCGCAAAACTCAAGGATGCTGTGGTCGAAGCGCCGGATATTCGTGCTGGCGGTGCGTTGGTGCTGGCTGCGCTGGCCGCCGAAGGAACCTCGGAAGTCGGCGGTCTCGAATTCATCGATCGTGGTTATGAATTCTTTGAAGAGCGGTTGGCGTCGTTGGGCGCGACGGTCGTGCGCGCGAGCGGCGTTGCGCCGGTCATGCCGACAGCAGACATCGGCAACACCGTGAAATTACCGCGAATCGTCACGCCGTTTCGCGCCCAATCTTCGTAGGAGCACAATTTGGACATCGGAATCGACCTGGGAACCGCAAACGTTCTCGTGTACGTCAAGGGCAAGGGAATCGTGCTGCGTGAGCCCTCGGTGGTTGCGCGAGACACCCGCTCGGGCAAAACGCTCGCGGTCGGAGAAGAAGCGCGCCGCATGTTGGGCAAGACGCCGAGCAATATTCAAGCCATACGTCCGCTCCGCGATGGCGTGATCGCGGATTTCGAAGTCACCGAGGCGATGCTGAACTACTTCATCAAGAAGGTGACCCGCAGCAATGGATTCTTTGCTTTCTTACGTCCCAAACCAGCGGTGACCATCTGTGTTCCGGCTGAGATCACATCCGTGGAAGAGCGCGCGGTGCGCGATGCCGCCAAACTCGCGGGTGCGCGCAGCGTCGACATCATCGAAGAACCGATGGCGGCGGCGATAGGCGCCGGCCTACCGATCGATGGGCCAAGCGGCAACATGGTGGTGGACATCGGCGGCGGCACCACCGACGTCGCCGTGATCTCGCTGGGCGGCATTGTCGTGAGCCAATCCATCCGCGTCGCCGGCAACAAATGCGACGAGGCCATCGCCCGTCACATTCGCCGGGTTTACAACCTCATGATCGGGGAGCGCACCGCCGAAGACATCAAGATAAACGTCGGCTCAGCGTACAAGCTAGATCCGGAATTGACGATGGATATCCGCGGCCGGGATCTCATAAACGGACTTCCCAAGACCGTGAACATCACGTCCGAAGAAGTGCGAGAGGCACTCGCGGAGCCGCTGGGTGCGGTGATCGATGCCGTCAAAAGCGTGCTGGAAAAAACGCCGCCGGAACTGGCAGCGGACATCATCGACCGCGGGATCATCCTGACCGGCGGCGGCGCGCTACTGCGCGGGCTCGACGCTTTGTTAGGAGAGGTCACCGGCATTCCCGTCATCGTCGCAGAGGATCCTATGTCGTGCGTGGCCATAGGAACGGGTCAGCGCGTACGATTCTAGACCATAACCTGCCTGGATCCGCATATCGCTACCCAGTCGATAAGCTGCTGACCGGGGCGAGCCTGGGCAACCTCGCCACGTTTCTTAAGCTTACCCCGCAGAGCGACGTCGCCAGCCTGTGGAGCGCGCTCGACAATCAGTTCTATTGCGGCCGCTGGGTGACGCACGTCTTTGTCAATGGCGAGCGCGGCATACCTGAAGAGACGACGCACGCGGCTGCGTATCAGGAGACTTCGTACGCATGCGGGCCGTTGCGCGCGCGCAAGCGGACTTTTGTGCCGATGCGCGGCGACCAGTTGCAAGTCGTGTACGTGACTATTGAATTAGACAACCCGACCAGCGATCCGCATACGGCGGCCGTGATGTGCGACGTGCACTATCCTGCGTTCGTCTGGCCAGGATCGTATAAAGTGCCCGATCAAGCGCAACGCAACAAGCGCGTCACGCACAAAGAGTTCAACGGCTATATCCTGTCGTCGACCATCGGCCGCGACCACGAGCTGCGAATTTTCGGCGGCGATGCGGAACCCGTCTCCACCTACGTGTCCGACCGCGGTTTTTCACGTACCTATTCGGTCGTCGTGCCGCCGGGCTCAAGCGTGCGCGCGTCCTTTGCAATGGGCATCAGCAATGCGGGTGAACACGCGGCGGTGGCGGCATATCGTAGCCTGCCGCACGCGCAGGAAGCGCTCAAAGAGAGCGAGTCGTACTATGAGGCGCTGCTGAACATCGGGTATTTGCGGACGCCCGATGCGCTCATCAATCGCGCGATCGATTGGTCGAAGATCAACACCGTTCGCGTCCAGCACCGCTTTCCGGCCGGCTTCGGTTTTACCAACGATCCGTCGCAAGACATCGTCGTCGTGCGTGATGCTGCGTGGTACGTCTTGGGATCGGATTATTTGACGCCGCAGTTCTCGGAGAAACTCTTCGACCTTATCGCAACGCACGGCATCGAGAGCGGCGGAAAAGTGACCGAGTATATCATGGCCTGCACGGATCCGCCCTTCAAAAGCGACTACGATCTCAACATCAACGACGACACCCCGCTCATCGCCTGTGCTGCCTACCACCATTATTCGGTCACCCACAATCGTGCGGCTCTGGAACGCCACTGGCCCATGGTGCAGGGCGCGTGCGATTGGATCATGTCACAAATGCGCGGCGGCCTTATCATGGCGCACTCGCAAGAAGCAAACGTGTGGGGGATCTCGGGCTGGCGCAACATCATCCCGCAGAGCCAGATCAGTGGAGCGGTCACGGAGATCAACGCCGAATGCGCGCGCGCGTTGCGCTTGGCCAGCCACCTGGCGCGCGTGCTCGGTTTAGCGGAGATCGCGGACCGTTATCGCAAGGCAGGCGACGATCTCAAAGAGACCATCAACCGCAAGCTCATCAGCGAAAAGACCGGTCTCTACGTTCTGAACGTCGACCCCGAAGGCCAAGCACATCACGACATCACGGGCGATCAGATCTTTCCCGTCTTGTTCGCGGTTGCCGACGAGGAGCGCAAGCACAAGATCCTTGACATGTTGTACTCGCCAGAGTTCTGGACGCCGTTCGGCGTCAGAACGGTGGGCAAGCATCAGCAGGAATACGACCCCGACCATGGCTTGAATCTGTTAGGCGGCATCTGGCCGAACCTAACCGCCTGGGTGGCTTACTCCAGCAAGAGTTATTCCCCACGGCGGCTGGTTTCGGGGATGCGCAACATTTGGAAGATATCCGAAGTTGAAAATCCCAAGGCTTACCACAACGTGGTGCCGGGACTTTTCCCGGAAAGGTTATCGGGAGAGACTTTCAAGAGCCGCGGCATGGCTATGAGCCCGTGGATGCCGCCGACCTATTTGTGGCTCGCCTACGAGGGCCTGCTAGGTTTCGAGCCGTCGCCCGACGGGCTACGCATCAATCCGCACGTACCGCAAGATTGGAAGTGGATCGGCGTGCGCAACGTGCCCATCATGGGCACGACGCTCTCGTGTTTCTACTATCGGCGCACCCTCTATTCGTCGATTCCGGTAGCGTCGAGCGGCGACTGCGTGGTCATGGATGAGGATGTGACTCGTCATATCGAGAGCGATGCGCCGTTCTCTCTGGCGCTCGCGGACGAGCGTCAAGCCCTGGTGTTTGTGGGTACGGACCGCGCGGGCGCCTTCGAATTGCGTATCAAACCGCCGCTGGTGGACGAGCCCGAAACGCACTCCATCACTTTGAACGCGGGCGATGCCCGTCTTATCAGATTGCGTGTGGGGAAAAACGGAAAAGTGCGACGGAGCGACATTCATTCGGCTACGCCGTAGCGGCGGCAGCTCGGGATCGGTCAAGCGCGACGGCGCGGGCGTTAGCTGTGGCTAGAAATGCGAACGAACGGCCGTGAGGTGGCGGGCCATTTGCGCGCGCGCGCGGCGCACGCGGCGGCGAGTCCGATTGAGGAGCTGACGGCTTCGATCGCTCGCGCGGCGCCGTAGCACCCTTCCAAAAGATACAGGCATCAGCGCGGAATAGGCTGCGGTAAAGGCCAGCATCAGGCCGACGAGAAAGATTTGCTGACGTATGCGGGACACGTTACTTTCACTTTCCGAAACAAAGCATAGGGTCCTTCCCGAGACGGCACAGCTAAGTGCGAATTCTACACGCCGCCGAATGTCCTGAAAGCGATCTCATCGATGCGGCGGTCGCGTGCGTGCGCGCCGGCGGAACGATTATCTTTCCTACTGAGACGGTGTATGGGATCGGCGCCGCTGCCGAAAATGACGAAGGCGTCGCAGCCGTGTATGCTGCAAAAGGTCGAAGCTCCGATAAACCGCTCGCGCTGCACGTGGCAAACACAAAACAAACCGAGCCTTTTGTCGCAGCCTGGACCGAGGCTGCGCAACGTGCGATCGCGCAGTTCTGGCCTGGACCACTCGCTCTGGTGTTGAAGCGTCAGCCACATCGCTTTGAAAAAGCCGCCGCCGGTTATGCGACGATTTCGTTACGATGCCCCGATCACGCGCTAGCGCGCAGAATTCTCGAGCAAACCGGACCGCTTGCGGCAACGTCGGCCAATCACTCGGGTCACGCTGCGTTTACCGGTTCAGTAGAGAGCATCGCTGATCTACCTGCGGCTTCGCTTGCGATCATTGCGGGGCAGACCGCATTGCGGCGGGAAAGCACGATCATGGACTGCAGCAGCGAGGTTCCCCGCATCCTACGCCGCGGCGCGATCGATGAGGCCGCGCTTATGAGGGTTGTGGGAACTCTCGAGACCAATTCGTGAGTTTTCACTCTAGCATACGCGCGCTGCCCAGTCTCATCCTTATCTTATGCTCGGCCGCTGTTGTCACGATCGCAAGCCAGTCTCCCGCGCTTGCGGTTGTACAAGTCGGCAAGTTCACCATCAATTTCGAGCTCGGCGACTTCAAGAGAAACGGCGACTTCGTCGTGCCGGGGCGAGTGACAGGCCTTTCGCCGGACGGTGACTTTCGCGCCGACCGCGCCATCGGCAACTACCAGCGAGGCCAGGTCACGCTCATCGGTCACGTCGTGTTGCACCAGCGCCTCACGAGCGCCGGCCCCCCGCAACCACCCATGACCCTGACGTCCGATCAGTTTCATATCGATTCCAAACTCAAGATCTACACGGCGACGGGCAACGTGCGCGTGGTCCAAGGAACGAGAACGCTCGTGTCGGACACCGCCGTGCTCAACGATGCGACGCACGACATGACCTTCACGGGCAACGTCCACGTCCAGGACCGCGATCGCATCATGGACAGTCAGGAAGTACATTATAATACCGCCACCGGAAGTCTCGTGATCCCGGTGGCGGTCAACGGGCGTTCGGCCGACGGCGATTTCAAGGCCGACCGGGCGAGCGGCGATCAGCACGGTGGTATTTTCTCATTGTATGGCAACGTCATCGTGCACAAGTTCGGCGGCATCAACAAGAACAGCCCCTCACGCGATCCGATAACGTTGCAATGCGACCAGCTCGACATAAACACGCAGACGAAACAATATGATGCCAACGGCCACGTGCGCGTGTCGCAGGCGAACCGCATCATCACCGCGCCGCATCTGTCGCTCAACGACACGACGCACGTGGCTACCATGAGCGGCGGCGTGCACGGTCAGGAGTTGCCGGATAAGACGTTTGATGCCGCTCAATTGCTTTACAATACGCAAACTGAAGATTTCAAAGCCCTCGGCGGCGTGCGGGTGACGTTCCCGTACCGTCGCGGCGGCGCTAAGCCGTCGCCCACGTCCTCGAGCGGCGTCAAGGCATCGCCGACACCCAAGCCCTAAGGCCGCGCTCAAGGTGTGACGGCGGTCACGCGCTGACCCTCATAGTTGAATCTCGCCGGTTCGTTCTCCGATGAAGAATAAGTGAGCGCTATTAGTCGCTCGCATTTCATCAGTAAGCGGCGGGCCATTCGATCGCTCGCATCCCAATGTAAGAGGACAGCCCTTTGCTCGATTTCATCGATAAAAAATTCACGGAAGTGCTCATTGAAAAGGGCCACCTCAGCAGCGAGCAATTAGACCGGGCTTTGAAGGCAGCGGAAGCGCGCAGCGAACCACTCGAAAAAGTTCTCATCGACATGCGTCTCGCGCCTAAAGACGAAATCATGTGGGCGCGCGCGGAAGAACTCGGAAAGATCTACGTCGATCTGAGCAACCGCAAAATCGATACCGATATCGCGCAAATCATTCCCGAGCCTGCGGCGCGCCGCTATCATCTCATCTGCATCGGCCGGGTGGAAAACAAGATCACGCTCGCGATGGCGGATCCCACCGACATCCTCGCGTTGGACGACGTCCGCATTCGTACCGGGATGATTCCCGAACCGGTCCTTTCATTTTACGACGACATCGAGCGCGCCATCGAAGCCGCCTACTCCGGCGGCGATAGAAAGTGGCAAGCCATCGTCGGCGAGACCGGCGAAGAACTTGACGTCGTCAAAGAGCGGGAAGAGCTTCCGGATGAGGTCACGGTCGATGCACCGATCGTGCGTCTGGCAGACCTCATCGTCACGCAGGCGATCGCCCAAAAAGCGTCTGACATCCACATCGAACCTTTTGAAAAGCAACTGATCGTCCGCTACCGCGTTGACGGCTTGCTACGCGAGGTCATGAGTCCTCCCAAAGCGCTGCAGGCGGCGCTCATCTCGCGCTTCAAGATCATGTCGAATCTCAACATCGCCGAGAAACGCGTTCCGCAGGACGGCCGCATTCAAGTCAACGTCAAGCACGACCGCTACGATCTGCGTGTGTCCGCGTTGCCATGTCTGTGGGGCGAGTCAATCGTCATGCGAATCCTCGACCGTAAAAGCGTCATGGTCGAGCTCAACCAGCTCGGTTTCCATCCTGAGATCTTGGAAAGGTGGAAGAAACTCATCACCTTTCCTAACGGCGTCATCTTGGTGACCGGACCTACCGGTTCGGGTAAGTCGACGACGCTGTATGCGACGCTCAACGATATCAATGACCCCGACACCAAGATCGTCACCATCGAAGACCCGGTCGAATATAACATCCACGGGATCAATCAGGTCCAAGTCCACCCCAAAGTGGGGCTGACGTTTGCGGCCGGGTTGCGCGCATTCTTGCGGCAAGACCCTGACGTGATGATGGTCGGTGAGATCCGCGACCACGAGACCGCGCTCATCGCGGTGCAGTCAGCGCTTACCGGACACTTGGTGCTGTCCACGTTGCACACGAACGACTCGGTTTCGGCGGTCACGCGTCTCATCGACATGGGCGTCGAACCATTCTTGCTGGCATCATCGGTACAAGGCGTGATGGCGCAGCGGCTCGTGCGCACCGTTTGTTCGAACTGCAAACGGGGAGTGAAGCCGGTCAAGGCTATCGCCGCAAAATTCGAAGAATACGAAATTCCGGTCTCATCGCTGCAGCTGGTACGCGGTGAAGGCTGCGATACGTGCGCGGGCAGCGGCTACAAGGGCCGTGCCGGCGTTCACGAACTCATGGTCATGACCGACGAGATCCGGCGCATGATATTGGAGCGCACCTCGACGGCCGACCTAAAGATTCTGGCTCTCAAGCAAGGTCTGCGCACGCTGTATCATGACGGGCTAATCAAATGCGCCCAAGGTCTCACCACGCTCGAAGAGGTCTTGCGCGTCGCGGTCGACTAGCGCCTCTCCGCACGGCGATAGGCCATCACGTTTCCGAACCGGCAGATGACGACGTATCGTTTCGTCGCGACCAGCGAGCGCAGTACCGGTAAGGTTTTTTGCGCGAACACCGGGTTGTTGAAATCCATTCCATAGACGAGATATTCGGACGCCGGATCTAGGTTAGGGCTGATCGCCGCATAGTGCCCAGCGAACTGGGAGTACCACTGTTCATGGGTCGAAACGCTTGCTGCCAAAGGTACGCAGGCCATGGCGCGGCGCGCGTTTTCGCGGTCTGCATAGGGCGCCCGTATGGCATACATAGGGTGGACGGGGCTGAACGCAAGGAGCATAAGAATGCTCACGGCTAGCGCTGCAGTAGACCACCGCAGGGCAGCCTTTTGTCCGTGACGCTCGTTGACGCGCGCGAGAGCCATGCACGCGCCAAGCAAAACCCCTGGAATCCACAACGCAGCGTAGTGTTCGCCCATGCGCCACACGCCGGAGTAACTCGCGAGCGTCACGACTGCGAAAGCCGGCAGCGCGGTTAGTGACCACCACGAAGCGAGCGGGAGAAAAGCAAGCGGCGCGAGCGCTTCCAGAGCGTAGGTCAACCGTCCTAACGTCACGATTGCCGCGAGGCCCGTGAAAGGGTGTAATACTATTGTCGCCGCGAGCGCGGCCGGTCCGTGCGCGAACGTGTATTGATAGAATTCGCCAAAAGGCCACCCGCCGAAGCGCGGAGCCAGCACTTCGAAGTAAAGCGACAATATCAAAACCGCAGGCAATGCGAGTGCGGCGCCGATCCACGCCTCGCGTGCGCGTCTTACCAGCGCCGCGTACACCAACAGCCCGAGACCAATGACGCTGAGAAAAAGACACACGTCCTCGCGGATCATAACCGCCGTCAGCGTGAAAAACGCAAGCCACCCCCAACGCGCATTATCAGCGGCCCAGGCCAGCCACAGGGCAACCGCCGGCAGAAATGCGATCTCGTGGAAATCGCTTGCCGCGACGCCGATGAGCGGAGGGTACAGCAGCGCAAGCAGCGCGCAGCGAAATGCGAGCGCGTCGCCGGCCCGTGGTTTGAGGATCAAGTAAAGCGGTATTGCGCTTGAAGCCGCCAGCACTACCTGAACGAGTTGCAGGCTCAAACCTGAACGCGTGACGGCTACCAGCGGCAAGAGCGTCGCCAAAATGGGCGACCAATGGGAGCCGAAGTGCGACCTCGATTCCATGCGGTTGTAGAAACCGTGGAACGTGTTGAGGATCATCTGAGTGAACCCGCCGGTGTCTTGGCCGTACGACCAGACGTGCCAGCGCCACACCGCAAGGGCTCCGAAAAAGATCACGTACGCCCCCGCGGCCCACAGAACCTTACGCACGCCTCAGCGCCGGCGCGGCCGCTAGCGCTTTGCCTCCCACCCTGAGTCGCCCGGAGTGTAGAATTGTTTTCCTTTGAGCTCGTCGGGCAAATGCTCTTGATCGACGCGCCCTTCGCTGAAATCGTGCGCGTATTTGTAACCCTTGCCGTAGCCGAGCTGCCGCATGAGACCGGTCGCTGCATTGCGCAGATGCAGCGGCACGGGCAACGAACCGGTTTCGTGCACGGCTTCTTGTGCTGCAACGTACGCTCGCAAACCGGAATTGCTCTTCGGCGCAAGCGCTAAATACAGTGTCGCTTCAGCCAGCGGGTAGAGCGCTTCGGGCATGCCGATGGCGTGCGTCGCTTGTTGTGCCGCGACTGCAAGCGGCAGCGCGTGCGGATCGGCCAGGCCCACGTCTTCGCTCGCGAGTATGACGATCCGGCGCGCTACGAACATTGGATCCTCTCCAGCTTCGAGCATACGCGCCAACCAGTACACCGCCGCATCCGGATCGCTGTCGCGCACGGATTTGATAAACGCCGAGATGACATCGTAATGTTCATCGCCGGCACGATCGTAGCGCAGCGCGCGCTGCTGCATGGCTTCCTCGATGTCAGCCGCTTCAATGCGCGGGGCCCTGCGGGCCGTGGCGATGTGAGCGCCGAGCTCGAGGGCGTTGAGCGCGCTGCGCGCATCGCCGTCGGCGAGTGCGACGAGCTTGGCTCGTCCCGTGCCGTCCAATTGGATCGCGTCCGCTAACCCGCGCGCGTCCTTCAGAGCGCGATCGACGATCGCTCCCACGTCATCAGGCGTGAGCGCGTTGAGAACGAACACACGCGCGCGTGATAACAATGCTTTATTGACTTCAAACGACGGATTCTCGGTGGTAGCGCCGATCAGGACGACGTCACCCCTTTCCACGTTGGGCAGGACCGCATCTTGTTGCGCTTTGTTGAAGCGATGAATCTCATCGATGAACAGCACCGTACTGCGGCCGCTGGCGCGTTTGGCTGCTTTCGCGTCGGCGGTGGCGCGCCGGAGATCGGCTACGCCGGCGGACACCGCTGACATCGAGGTGAAGCGTGCGCGGCTCACGCCGGCGATGAGCCGAGCCAAGGTGGTCTTGCCGCTGCCCGGCGGGCCCCACAGAATCATCGAGGGATATGCGCCACGCTCGATCGCAGCGCGCAAAGCGCTGCCCGGACCCACGAGATGTTCTTGACCGACGAATTCATCCAAATTCGCGGGCCGCATGCGCGCGGCGAGCGGGGCATCGGCGGGCAATGCTTCTTCTGAAGCAGTTGCTGAAATCTGCGGCGCGCCGAACAGCGACGGATCTGATTCCACGACGCTCGCTTCGGCGGGCAGGCGCGCCTGACCCCGCGCAGAACCGCGTAGCTGATGGACCGGATTTATCTCGACAACGCGGCAACGACAGCGGTGCGTGAAGAAGTGGTTGAGGCGATGTTGCCTTTTTTCAACCAGCAGTTCGCCAATGCGTCGAGCCTGCATTCAAGCGGTCAACGCGTCCGTCATGCGCTCGAACAAGCTCGCGACCGGACAGCCGCTGCGCTCGCTGCCGACCCGGAAGAGATCGTCTTCACCGGCAGCGGATCAGAGGCAGACAACCTGGCGATCTTCGGTATCATGCAGCGCAGCGGCAAGCGCGACGAATTCATCACGAGCGCGATCGAGCACCATGCGGTGCTGCACGCGGCCGAAGCGTTGCGTGCGCGCGGCGCGCGGGTGACAATTTTGCCGGTCGACGGCGACGGCTTCGTCAAGCCGGAGACTTTGCGCGAGAACATAAGCGAGCGAACCGCTCTGGTGAGCATCATGCACGCCAACAACGAAATCGGAGTGATACAGCCGATCGCGCGACTGGCGGAGATCGCGCACGAATGCGGCTCACTTTTTCACAGCGATGCGGTGCAAAGCGTCGGACACCTACCCGTCGACGTCACAGCCTTAGGCGTGGATGCGCTGTCGTTTTCAGCACACAAGTTTGAAGGCCCCAAAGGGGCCGGCGGTTTGTTCGTGCGCGAGGGCGTGGCGCTCGAACCATTGGTCTTCGGCGGCGGTCAAGAAAACGGCAGGCGCTCCGGCACGGAAAATGTTCCCGGAATCGTGGGCCTGTCGGTTGCGCTGGACCTGGCGGTCAAGGCATTGCCGCAAACACTGCCCGCGATCAGCGCATTGCGTGACGACCTCATCGGCCGCATCGTGCGCGAAATTCCAGAGAGCGCGCTCAACGGTCCGGCGCACGAGCGTCTTCCGAATAACGTCAGCGTGCGTTTTACAGGCATTGAAGGCGACACCTTAGTGGTGGGGTTGGATTTGGCCGGTATTGACATTTCGACCGGCAGCGCATGCAGTTCAGGTTCGCTCGAACCGTCGCATGTGATGACCGCCATAGGGTTGTCGGGAACGCAAGCTCGTGGTTGCATTCGCATCTCCTTGGGTAGAAGCACCAAGGGCGAGCACATGGCGCTCGTCATGGCATCTCTGGTTCCGCTGGTCGCGCGCCTACGAAAGTTGTCGGGAACGCTGTTTCCAGGAGTCGAAGCAAGCTAGCGTCAGCCCGGAGGGCTAACCCAGCAGGCGGTCGTTCTGGGCTGCAAGAAGCGCAACTAGCTCAAGCCAAAGAAGCGCACGTCGACAAGAGGATGTTGCACCGCAAATATGTCCGCACAAGATTTCATGTGGGTCGCCATTGGAGTGGCATCGCTCGTCATCGCGATCGGGCTCGCCTTCGTGTTCGCACGCCTGGCAAAAGTGCTTGACCGTACGCAAGAAACGATGACGAAAGTCGAGCACATGCTCGATTCGCTCGAAGCGCCGATCACCACGACGTTGGATCACGTTGGCGGCGTCGCCGGCAATATCGACAGCATGGTCACGCGTGTCAACCATTTAAGCGAACTCGTCGAACGCGCGTCGACGAAGATTGCAAAGGCGGCCGACACAGCCCAGGCAGCTGTTTCGCCCACCGTGGCCAACGTGGTCGGTATCGTCGCCGGTGTTTCAAAAGGAGCGCAGGCATTCTTTCGTTCGCGCCATGGCAACGGTTCAGGATAAATACATAGCCGAACGGCTTGGAGAGGGACTATGAGCAATTCAAAAAATAATGACTCGGGCATGGGATTTTTTTCGGGATTCGTTCTCGGTGGTTTGATCGGCGCCATCGTCGCCGTGGTCTTAGCGCCGCAGAGCGGTGAAGAGACGCGCGACCTCATTCGCGGCAAGGCGCACGAGATGAAGGGCAAGGCAATGGACGCGGCATCCGATCTCAAGGATCGCGCCTCAGATTTAGCAGATGACCTTCGCGAGCAGGCCGATGAATTGAGCAAACGGGGCCGCGAAACATTCGACACCGTGCGCACTCAGTTCAACGACGCGGTGGATCTCGGCAAGAAGGCGGCGAAATCGAAGATGCAAGATTTCGGCAATGAATAAAAACAGACGTGGGAACGAATAAGTGGATATAAAAGTCAACGTACGAGAACTCAATGGTGAGCGGAACATCAGCGTCGTCGATTTGAACGGCGAGATTGATGTGTACACCTCTCCCAAGGTCAAAGAGACCATCATGGAGTTGATCGATGCCGGTCACTACGCGCTGGTCATCAATCTCGAGAACGTCCGCTACATAGATTCCACCGGCTTGGGCGTCCTGATCGGCGGCCTCAAGCGCGTGCGCGAACACAGCGGAGCGGTGAATCTCGTCTGCACGAACCCTCAGATAAAGAAGATCTTCGACATCACCGGACTGGTCAAAATCTTCGGCATCTACGATACCGAAGCAGGGGCATGCGAGAACCTATAGCTTTGCATCAGACTGCCGAGAGCGCGGCGAACGTCGTAGAACTTCGCATTCCAAGCAAGGCGGAATGGGTCGGCGTCGCGCGCTTGGCCGTAGCCGGCATAGCGAGCCGGCTGCAATTCTCCATAGAAGACATTGAGGACCTAAAACTGGCGGTCGCCGAAGCATGCACGAACTGCATCCAGCATGCGACCGGCAGCGAGGCGGTCCTGATCTCGTGCGCAATCCTCCCCGATAAGATCGTCGTCACCGTTCAAGATAGCGGCAAAGGTTTTGCCGGGATTGGCATCGCGCCAAAGGAACTGGGCGAGCCAAAAGTGGGGGGCTTGGGAGTCTTCCTTATACGCTCGCTTATGGATGATGTCGATTACGAGCTGAATCCGGAGTCCGGCACGAAGCTCACGATGACAAAGTTTCTGCGAACGTAGGACAATGAGCGGCCACCACGCCACTTCTACGGACGGACTTGAAGAGCGGTTCGACCGCGAGAAGACGCGCCAGCTCTTTGCGGAGTTCGCCACGTCACGCGACGCGAAGGTTCGCGAAGAACTCGTCGTCGCCCATCTCAATTTGGTGCGCTACCTTGCGGTCCGTTTTGCCAACCGCGGTGAGGCATTGGACGATCTCATCCAAGTCGGCACGGTGGGCCTGATAAAAGCCATCGACCGTTTTGACGTCGGCCGCGGAGTTGAATTCACCACCTATGCTACTCCGACGATCATCGGCGAAATCAAACGCTATTTCCGCGATAAAGGCTGGGCCGTTCGGGTTCCGCGCAGGCTGCAAGAACTGAATCTGGCTGTCAATCGCGCGGTCGAAAACGTCTCGGTCGAGCTGGGCCGGGCGGCTACGGTGTCGGATCTGGCCGCACGTTTGGGTGCGACTGACGAAGAAATCATCGAAGCTCAGGAATTAGGGCAGGCCTATAATCTGCTGTCGCTGGATTCCGAGCTGTCGGTCGACGGCGACGCGAAAGCCACCACCCTGCTCGATTACCTGGGTCGTGAAGATCCCGAGCTGATGCTGCTCGAGGATAAGGCGAATCTCGAACGCGCCTTCGACATACTCGATAGGCGCGAGCGCATCATCATCTATCTGCGCTTCTACGAGAATATGTCGCAGACGGAAGTCGCCAAGCGGCTCAGCGTATCGCAGATGCACGTGTCGCGTTTGCAGCAGCGTGCGCTGGAGAAGCTCAAGAAGTTCTTAAAAGAAGAATAACCGCGGAAAGCCAAGCTAGGCTAGGCGGCCGGTCGTCAGATCAGCCTCACCGCATGATGAAATCGCAAGAAATCCGCCAGTCGTTCGTCGACTTCTTCGCAGCCAAAGGGCACCGCCACCTGAAAAGCGCGAGCCTCGTTCCGCATGCGTTTTCGACGACCATGTTCACCATCGCAGGCATGGAACAATTCGTGCCCGTTTTTCTGGGCGACGAGAAGCCGCAAGCTGCGCGCGCCGTCACCGTGCAACGCTGCCTGCGAGTGGCCGGTGGAAAAAACGATTTGGACAACGTGGGCCGCAGCGGCAGGCACGGCACGTTCCTTGAGATGCTCGGGAATTTTTCCTTCGGTGACTATTACAAGCGAGAAGCGATAATGTGGGCGTGGGAGTATCTGACGGAGACTTTGCAAATCCCAGCCGCACGGCTGTATGCCACCGTGTACGTCGATGATGACGAGGCCGCTGAGATTTGGCATCGCGATGTCGGCATGCCGCGCGAACGCATCTCGCGTTTTCGGGAAGACAATTTTTGGGATATGGGCCCCACGGGTCCATGCGGCCCTGACTCGGAGATCTTTTACGATCTGGGTCCGGATGTCGGGTGTGGCCGCGCGGATTGCGGCGTGGGGTGTCCGCATTGCAACCGCTACATCGAGCTGTGGAACTTGGTGTTCCAACAGTACGATCGGGACTCGAGTGGAGAGCTTCACCCGCTTCCTCGCAAGTGCATCGACACCGGCATGGGGTTCGAACGCCTGTGTATGGTGCTTGCCGGGAAGACCTCAATTTTCGATACTGACTTATATCAAGACATCATACAGAAATTGCCGCGCCCGCAGGGCACATCTCACTTGAACTCTGACGAAGCAGAAGTTCAAAAGCGCATCATCGCAGACCACGCGCGCTCTGCGGTGTTCCTGGCGGCCGACGGTGTGACGCCCAGCAACAACGACCGCGGCTACGTCATGCGCTTTTTGATACGGCGAGCGCTCTCTGGCGGCAGGCGTTTGCGTCTGCACGATGGCTTTTTCAGCGAGCTGGTCGAGCCGGTCGTTGCAACCCTGGCAGATGCGTATCCTTTTCTGGCTCCCGAACAATCGCGCATTCGCAAAGTGCTGGCCGCCGAGGAAACCGTCTTCGATAACACGCTTACCAAAGGCGAGCTGCACTTGGAAGAGGTGCTGGAACGCGCACGCGTACATCCGGACAAAGTTGTGTCAGGTCAAAGCATCTTCATGATGCACGATACGTATGGGTATCCTCCGGAGCTCACCGCCGAGCGCGCTAAAGAGAGCGGCTTACAAGTCGACTTGCCGGCCTATCGCACGCTCATGGACGAGCAGCGAAATCGCGCCCGGCGCGACGCCAAAGAGAAACGCGCGGAGGTGCGTGTGCAAAGCGCGACAACGGTGGATTTGCCTGGCTCTGATTTCATCGGGCACGAGCAGTTGCAAGGTTCCGCACGCATCCTCGCGCTGTACGATGGCAGCGGCAACGCGGTCGAGGTCTTGGAAGAAAACCAAGCCGGCATCATCGTTTTGGACCGCACGCCTTTTTATGCTGAGCGCGGCGGACAGGCTGGCGACCACGGCGTGATAGCTGCCGGAGCCGCAACCTTTAGCGTGAGCGATACGCAATACCAAGACAAGAAATACCAGCACATCTTCCATAGGGGCAGCGTTTCCGCCGGATCTTTGCATGCGGGCCAAAAGGTTGAGGCAGTCGTCGATCCGGTATGGCGTCGCGAGATCCGCCGCCACCACAGCGTCACGCATTTGTTGCAGCGCGCGCTTAAGGACATCGTGGGTGACAGCGTCGCGCAGCGGGGCAGCGCCGTCTATCCCGATCATACGCGTTTTGATTTCGACGCGCCCGGCGCGCTCGGGAAAGAGCAAGAGCGCGAGGTCGAGTCACGCGTCAACGAGCTCATTCGCTCAGATTATCACCGCTCGGTAGCGACCATGCCGTTTGCGCAGGCCGTCGAGCGTGGCGCCATCTATATGAAGGGCGAAAATTACGGCGACATCGTTCGCGTCGTGACGTTCGGCCCGAGCGTCGAATTGTGCGGGGGCACGCACGTCGAGTCTACCGGCGAGATAGGGCACTTCATCCTAGCGTCGGAATCGGCGATCGCGGCCGGAATCCGGCGCGTGGAAGGCGTCGTTTCAGACTCCGCTGACAGATTTTTCACGCGCTTTCGGAGCGCCGCCGAGCAGGCAGGGGCGGTGCTCACCACGCCTCCGGAAAAATTGCCCGAGACAGTGGCTCGGCTGGCCCAGGAGCGCCGGGAGTTAGAAAAGCACATCGCCGCGCTGCAGTCGGAGATCGCGTCTGCCCACGCACAAAGCGAAATAGCCAAAGCGCAGACCGTAGGCGGGGTTCCCTATCTTGCCATTCGGGTCGCGGGCGCCGGCGCGCTCAAGCAGTTCGCCGACGCGATAGGTGAGCGCTGGCGCAGCGGAGTGTTGGCGCTGGCGGCGGCGGAAAACGAGAAGGTCTCCGTGCTGGTGACCGTCAGCGATGACGTCGTTGCGCGCGGCGTATCGGCCCGTAAGGTCTTGGATGCGATGATGCCTTTTGTGGCCGGCCGCGGCGGCGGAGGCGCGACGAACGCACAAGGCGGCGGTAAAAATGCAGCCGGAATCGAGGACGCCCTCGCGGCCGTTCCGGAATCCATCCGGTCACAAACTCTTGCTTAGACCCCCGCGCTCCCGGCAGCGTTGCTCGAACTCGATCGCGATCTTTGCGTCGGCGACCATGCTGGCGCTCTTGCAGCTCGCTGCGTCGCCTCCGGCGTTGCCGTTGGACTCCTATCACAGCGCGCTGACCACGTTGAAACGCCCAGCCTTTGTCGAGTTTGAATACACGCAAACACGCAGCGGACCGCACCGCATCGTGACCGAACAGCACCGCGTCTATCAAACGCAAGACGGGCAAGAACGCAATGACACGGTGATGATCAATGGTACGCCGGTCGTTCCCGCCGTCTCTCGCATTTTGCATCGTCCGGTCTGGCCCTACGACGTCGTGCAATTCGCCGCATCGCCGGACGACTATGACTTCTCGCGGGCGGCAATGGTGGTGGTCTCGGGCCGCAAGGCTTTTGGATTCAAACTAGCGCGCAAGGCCAACGCCGACTTCATGCTCACGAACCTGTACCTCGACGCGCGCCGCTACTTACCGCTGCGCGAGACTTTTGCGGTAACCGGGTCAAATTGTTCCGGCGGCGGCATCATCAACTTTGGGCCTGCCAGCCAGTTTTGGTTGCCGACATCGGTGCAAGTGACGTGCACCGCCCAGGTCGCTGCCGCGCCGGCGATCTTCAAGGAATCTATCCGCTTTTCCAACTATCGGTTCCCGAGCGCCATCCCTGCTGACGTTTTTGTCACCGGCGGATCCTCGAATGCCGGCGCTGGAACGCAAAACATCACGCCTTGATGGAGAACGACGAAACGCGATCGGTCGCACCACTCTCGCTGCGTACTATACTCGTTTTTTCCGGCGCGTTGCTCTTCTATCTGCTTTCGGCCGGTTTCAAAGACAGCGCTTACAATAACTACACGCTGCTCGCACAGGCGTGGCTGCACGGTCACGTCTGGCTATCAGGCCCTGTTTCCGGTATCGACGCGTTGCAATATGCAGGTCACTGGTACATCATCGAGGCACCGTTGCCGGCTGTCTTGATGTTGCCCGTGGTTCTTTTGTTCGGCGACCATGCAAACCAGGTCGTTGTCGGGGCGATATGCGCGGCGATTGCCGTGAGCGCTGCCGATCTGCTCTTCGAGCGTATGGGTCTGACTGCCAGGCTGCGCTGGTGGCTCACGACTTTTTTTGCGGCCGGCACCGTGCTGTGGTGGTGCACCGCGTTCGGTGCGGTGTGGATGTTCGCGCACGTCGCCGGCATCATGTTCGTGCTGCTGGCTCTAGTTGAATGTTATGGTCGCAAGCGAGGCTGGTTGATCGGACTGTTCATCGGCTGCGCGGCGCTCTGCCGGTTTCCGTTGATACTCAGCGTCATCCCGATACTGGCTTGGTTATACGCACACGAGGACGCCAACGACTACCGCGCATTCCGGTCATTTGCCATTGGCTTTATTCCTCTGCTGCTCGTTTACGGTTGGTACAATTACATACGCTGGCACACCCTCAGCGACATCGGCTACACCGTGTGGTACCATCAGGACCAGGTCGGCGAGCCGACCGGCAGCCCGTTTCGCCTGCGATATCTGCCCTTTAATCTTTACAGCTTTTTCTTTCTGCCGCCTGAATGGATGTCACACTTCCCCTGGCTGAAACCGACATCGTTCGGCGTTGCGCTGACCTTTACGAGCCCTGCGCTGTTGCTGGCGTTCTTAGCGCCGTTTCGCAATCGCGAAACGTTGATCTGGTGGAGCGCAACGCTGCTCACCGCGGTCCCCTCACTGCTCTACTATGTCAACGGCTTCGAACAATTCGGCATGCGCCATAGCTTGGACTTCACCGCATTTTTGCTGCCGCTTATGGCACGCGGTTTCCAGCGCGCGCACGGCTGGCTCTGGTATGGTCTGATCGTCCTTTCCATCGCGGCGAATGCATATGGCATATGGTACTCGTGGGCGTACCATGGTTTTTCTGTTGTGCCGCGTTAACGCACATTGGCGGCGATCGTGAAGCAACGCTGGTCGCGTACCGAAGAGGTAAAGCGCTCGCACGCTGAAGAACGCGCGCCGCATGACTGAGCTGCGGCCGCAACGTGGCCCGAAGATTTTAGTGGTCGACGATGAGGCCACCATCCTGCAAACACTTCGCTTCAATCTGGAGCGCAACGGCTACACCGTTTGCACTGCGGGCGACGGACGGCAGGCCGTCAGTGTCGCGGAGTCGGAAAAGCCGGACCTCATCTTGCTGGACATCATGCTGCCCGCTTTGGACGGCATTGAAGCGTGCAGGGAAATTCGAAAACGCTCGAGCGTCCCCGTGCTGATGCTCACCGCCAAAGATCAGGAGATCGACAAAGTGCTGGGCCTTGAGATCGGCGCCGACGACTACATCACGAAGCCGTTCTCCGTGTACGAGCTCCTCGCTCGAGTGAAAGCGCACTTGCGCCGGGTCGGCCAGCGCACCGTCGAAGCGCCGGCAGCAGTTCTGCGTGGCGGTCACATCGAGCTCGATTTCGACCGCCAGCGCGTCACAAAAGCCGGCCAGACGGTGGAACTCGCGCCCAAGGAATTCGGGTTGCTGCACGTCTTGCTGCAAAACAAGGGCCGCGTGGTCACCCGCCAGGCGTTGTTGGACAAGATTTGGGGTTTCGACTTTTACGGCGACCAACAAACTGTCAACGTGCATGTACGCTGGCTGCGCGAAAAAATTGAGGACAACCCGAACGAGCCGCAACACATCATCACGGTTCGCAGCCGCGGCTATTTGTTTCGCGACTAACGGCTATCATTAGCCGGGTGCCCGCTTCGAGACTCCTGTTCGCCGGCGTCGCGTTGGGTTTGGTGACGTGCGCATTCGTCGCAGCTTTGATGCCACAACCTTGGCGCGTGATATTCTTCATTGTGACGGGCGTCCTCGCAGTGGTGCTTGCGTTCACGAGTCCGGCGGCATCGGTCGCCGGCTCGCGCCCACCGGCCACCACCGAGGAATCCGGCAGCCAACCCCAACCGCCAACGACCTTGGCCGATCTGGTGACAGCTCTGCCGGTCGGCATCATCATCATCGGCGGCGACGGACGTATACGCGCGTTCAATCAGGCCGCGGGAGAAATTTTTGACGTGCCGGCGGAACGTGCACAGGGACGATCACTTATCGAAATCGTGCGCAGTTTTGAGCTCGACCGCCGCCTTATGGCGACGCTGCGCGAGGGTGTCGAAGAAACTGCGGAGTTGACATACGTCGCGGCGCAGGAGCGGCGGCTGCAGCTGCACACGAGGGTGCTGCTCGATCCGGCCGGTGAGCGCGAGGCGTTGGCGATCATCACGGATCTCACGCGCATCCGCGAGCTTGAAGCGCTACGCCGCGATTTTGTGTCCAATGTTTCTCACGAACTACGCACGCCTCTGACGGCGGTGAAGCTCATGGTCGAAACGCTGCAGTCCGGCGTGGACTCGAATGCAAGCGAAGAATTCCTTACGAGCATCGGCCTCGAGACGGAACGTATGATCATGCTGGTCGAGGATCTGCTGGACCTCGCCCGCATGGAGACGGGTAAATTAGAATTGCGCCTTGGTACCGTCGACATCGGGCTACTGTGCCGCGAAGCGGTCGATCGTCAGCTACAACGCGCGCATTCGTTGGGGATCACTCTTGAGTGCTCGGTAGCGGGCGACGCCATCATCGTGTCCGCCGATCGCGACAAGCTCTATCAAGTGCTCGTAAACCTGCTCGATAACGCTTTGCGCCACACGCCGGCAGGCGGCCGGGTCACCGTGTCAGCAGCACGCGAGCATGGCAGCATAAATATTGTGGTGCAGGACACAGGTTCGGGCATACCCTCGACTGCGCTGCCCCATATCTTCGAACGCTTTTATGTTGTGGATGCCGCCCGCGCACGCATGCGGTCAGGCACAGGATTGGGTCTAGCGATAGTCAGACACATCGTTGAAGCGCACGGGGGCAGCATCACCGTCGAGAGCGAACTCGGAGCCGGCACGACCTTCCGGTGTGCTTTGCGCGCTTAATTTGGTCTCGAAGGTTTACAAACAGGCGTTTGCAGCCTATAATTGCAGACAAGCTGGTCAATGAGCGGAGGATTGTCGTTTTTTGGGCCGTGAGAACTTTCACCGAATTCTGGATGAGACGCAACAAAACGTGTTACGCATGGGCAGCCTCGTGGAAGAGGCTATCACTCGTGCAGTTGATGCGCTGACGCGCTCCGATACCCAACAGGCCGAAGAAATACTCCGGGCTGATGATTACATCGATGATCTGAATGTTCTTATCGAGACCAATTGCCTCAATCTGCTCGCGCTCCAGCAGCCGATGGCTTCCGATTTACGAACCATCGCAGCCATGCTCGACATCATCATCGACTTGGAACGGATCGGCGACCATGCCTGCGACATCGCGCAAATAACGATCAACCTTGCCCATGAGCCCCAGCTGAAGCCGCTGATCGATATTCCGCTCATGGCTGCGAAGGCACGAGAAATGCTGCGCGAGTCCCTCGACGCCTTTTCGCATCATGACGCCAGCATCGCACATCAGGTCCCTCAAAAGGACGACGAAGTCGATCGCTTGTATCGCTCGGTTTTTCGCGAGCTCATCGAGTTCATGGCCAAAGACCCCAAGGCGATTGGAAGAGCAAGTAACCTTATTCTGGTGGCGCTGTATTTGGAGCGCATAGCCGATCATTCAACGAACATATGCGAGCGCGTCGTATACATGGTTGAAGGTGTGCCAAAAAAACTCAAACGCTCGGTTGTCGATCTCAACGGCATCCTGGCCCACAGCGACCAGATCATTCAAGCGAGCGGCTCGACTCCATCAGATCCCACTTCGGTAGCGCGCAATCCTCAATAGCCGTTCTTAATCAGAGCTTAACCTCACTGGGTTAATCTGCAGCAGTGGTGCGGCATTCAGCCGTGTCCCTTTTTGTGCTGCGCCATTGCAAAACAGGAGCAAATTCAGTGCGTGGATCCCACCTTCTCACGACTCTCGTTGCGGTCTGCGCGGCCGTGAGCTTGGCGCCGGCGAGCGCGTCCGCGGATACCCTCACAGGCGCGGGTTCTTCCTTCGACTTCCCGTTTTTCTCACGAGCCTTCTACGCATACCATCAGGCCCACCAAGATGTATCGGTCAACTATCAGAGCATAGGCTCCGGCGGCGGTATTCAACAATTCACCGCCAAAACAGTAGACTTCGGCGCATCCGACGTTCCGTTGACAAAAGCTGAAACAGCAGCTGCGGAAGCGTCAAACGGACCGGTCGTTCAGGTGCCCGTCACTCTGGGTGGCGTCGTGGTTGCCTACAACGTCCCGGGAGCGACCGGCCATCTCAAAATGAACGCAGACGTGCTCTCCGACATTTTCCTCGGCAAGATCACGAATTGGAACGACGGCCGTATCGGAAAACTCAATCCAGGCGCGACGCTTCCCAATCTCGCCATCCTGGTGGTGCATCGCGCCGAAGGCAGCGGTACGACGTACATCTTCACCGACTATCTGAGCAAAGTGAGCAGCGAATGGAAAAGCCAGGTCGGCACGTCGAAGAGCGTGAGCTGGCCGGCTGCAGCGTCGGTAGGCGTCAAGGGCAACGAAGGCGTCGCGGGCCAGATCCGCAGCACACCCGGCGCAATCGGCTATATCGAACTCGCCTATGCGATCGACAATGATATTTCGTACGCGGCGCTCCAAAATCGCGCCGGCGAGTACGTGCTGCCTTCCCTGGACGCGGTCCGCAAGGCAGCCGCGCAAAAGCCTGATGTGAGTCCAAGCAACTTCTCCATCGTGGATATGCAGGGTAAAGAGAGTTACCCGATCTGCGGCTATTCATGGGTTATGCTGTGGAAGAACGAACCCAACGCCGAGCGCGGCAAGGAACTTTTTGACCTCTTCCGCTGGTTAGTCACCGATGGGCAGTCGCAGGCCGTATCCGTCAAGTATGTCAGCCTGCCCACCAACATTCAAACAGAGGCTGAGCACGCGCTCGCAAGCATCAAGACATAACGTCGGACCGTCGGGGTCCATCTCTGGGGAAGGCGGTGCGGCCACAGGTAACAAACCTGCGCATCGCCTTCTTTATCTAGCACCGTAACGAAGTCTCACGTCGGAGGACAGCATCGAACTCGCTCCGCTTGGCGCCACCGCTGCGATCGATCGCACCCGGCCACGCGCTTCGGGTGTGCTCGATCGCGCCATTTTAGGAATCTTCGGATTGGCGGCGTGGATCGTCTTGGTCATCGTCGTTGCGCTCTTCGTGACCCTGGCCATCGCAGCGTGGCCAGCAGCAAAAACGGTCGGCTGGCAAGCCATCCACAGCGTCACTTGGGACCCTAACAGCGGAAAATTCGGCGTACTCTCTTTCATATACGGCACTGTCATCACGTCAGCCATCGCACTCATCCTCGCGGCGCCTATCGGTTTAGGAGCCGCGTTGTTGCTGGCCGAGATAGCACCGCGCCGCTTGGCGGCCCCGGTTGCGATGCTCATAGAGTTGCTGGCAGCTGTGCCCAGCGTCGTCTTTGGTATTTGGGGTTTGTTCGTTTTGGCGCCGGTGATGCGCACCGTCATCGAACCGGCGCTGGCTCACAGTCTCGGTTTCCTACCGCTCTTCCAGGGGTACTTTTATGGCGTCGGTTTTCTTACGGCAGGCGTTTTGCTGGCGATCATGATTCTTCCGACGGTCACCGCGATCTCACGCGATATATTCGAGGCTGTCCCCCGCGAACAGCGCGAAGCGATGCTCGCATTAGGCGCCACGAAATGGGAAATGCTGACGCGGGCGGTCATCCCCTATGCACGATCGGGAATCATCGGGGCGCTCGTGCTTGCTTTAGGGCGCGCGCTTGGAGAGGCGATGGCCGTCGTGATGGTGATCGGGAACAAGCCCGCGATCACTCTATCGCTTTTTTCTCCCGGTTACACAATGGCGGCGGTACTGGCAAATGAGTTCACCGAGGCGACGGGCCAGCAATACGTTGCTGTGCTCATCGGCATCGGTAGTTTGCTGTTTGTTTTGAGCATGGTGGTGAACATCATCGCCCGCGTGTTGGTGTGGAGCGTGGGCGCGAAGGGAAAAAGGACCCGCGCGTGAGCTCGCTGCGCGCTCGTGAGGTTTGGAGCTCCTTCATGATGTTCATTGCCTGGCTGTGCGCAGGGGTTGCTGCCTGTTTGTTGGCTATCATCGTGATTTATGTGTTCCAACGCGGCTCGGGCGCGATCAATGTCAAATTCTTCACGAGCCTTCCGACACCAGTCGGCATTCCCGGTGGTGGTGTCGCCAACGCGATCTTGGGCTCGCTGGAAATCATCACGATGGCATGTGTCGCTGCCATTCCCATCGGCGTCTTGGCGGGCGTCTATCTCGCGCTGCTGGGGCGCGGCCGTTTGGCTGCGCTCGTGCGCTTCTTCAGCGATGTCCTCACGGGCGTGCCGTCCATTGCTATCGGCGTTTTCGCCTATACGATCGTCGTCGTACCCCAGCACCACTTCTCCGCTCTATCCGCCAGCGTTGCCTTGGCGATAATCATGCTCCCGATCGTTGTCCGGACAACCGAGGAAGCGGTTCGGCTGGTTCCGGCCGCAATTCGTGAAGGCGCCCTTGCGCTCGGCATCCCCACCTGGAAGGCGATACTGCGCGTGACGGTACCGGTGGCGCGGCCGGGTATTGTGACGGGAGCCTTGCTTTCGATCGCACGCGTTTCCGGCGAGTCCGCACCGTTGCTCTTCACCGCCTTTGGCAGTCAGCTCTGGTCATCGAGCCCCAACGCGGCCACCTCGGCGCTGCCGCTCATCGTCTTTCAATACGCGAATTCACCGTACCGCGACTGGCAACAGCTTGCCTGGGGCGGCGCGCTCGTCCTGATCGTGCTGGTGTTTGCGATCAACATCACGGCGCGCCTTCTCTTCCCCGCGCGCATGAGCTTTCGATGAGCAACGGCCCGGAAAAGACTCTGCAGACAGCTCACCTCACCGCATTTTACGGTTCGTTGTGCGCAATCAAAGACGTTTCCATGCGCTTTGAGGCCGGCGCCATAACCGCGCTCATCGGACCGTCCGGCTGTGGCAAGTCGACCTTGCTGCGTTGCCTCAACCGCATGCACGAGATCATTCCGGGCACGCGCGTGCAAGGCGAGGTGCTGTTGGACGGCAAGAACCTGTACGATCCCGGAGTTGATCCGACGGCAACGCGCCAGCGCATCGGCATGGTGTTTCAGCGGCCTAACCCATTCCCCACCATGTCGATCATCGACAACGTGCTCGCCGGCGTCAAGCTGACCAACATGACCCGCGACCAGGCGGCGCTGCGAGCGATCGCTGAAGAAAGTTTGCGAAAAGCCGCGCTGTGGGATGAAGTAAAAGACAAGCTGCAACAGTCTGGTACCTCGCTGTCGGGCGGCCAGCAGCAACGGTTATGCATCGCGCGCGCGCTCGCAGTCGAACCGGAAGTTCTGCTCATGGACGAGCCGGCTTCGGCGCTCGACCCGATCTCCACAACGAAAATCGAAGACCTCATGCGCCAGCTCAAGGGCGATTACACCTTCATCATCGTGACGCACAATATGCAGCAAGCCGCGCGCGTTTCCGACTACACCGGTTTCATGCTCGCAGAGGAGTCGGAACCGGGCAAACTGATCGAATTCGATGTCTCATCCAAAATATTTACTACTCCAAAAGACAAGCGCACCGAGGACTATATCACCGGGCGCTTTGGATAGGGCTGCCACCACTGTCGTGGCGTGGAAAGGGCAAAGTACAAAATGCTAACTCGGGCGCGCTTGATCGTGTTCATCCTCTGCGTGTTGCTGGTGGATTGTTCCAAGCAGACTCCGCAAACGAGTGGAACCGCGGGAGGTTCCAACGCGGGTGCCAAGCTGGCGCTCGTGGGAGCAGGCTCGTCATTCGATTACCCATTTTTTTCTCGTGCGTTCTACGAATATTCGAAAGTTCACCCCGACATCGCTGTCAACTATCAATCAATCGGCTCGGGTGGTGGCATTCGTCAGTTTAGCGCAGGTACGGTGGACTTCGGCGCTACGGACGTTCCTATGAGCGCAAAAGAACTCGCAGCCGTTCCAAAAAACCGCAAAGTGATACAAGCGCCAGTGACGTTGGGAGGTGTCGCGATAGCGTACAACGTTCCCGGGGCGCCGGCCCATCTCAAACTGACGCCTCGCCTATTGGCCGACATCTTCCTAGGAAAAGTGCTCAATTGGAGCGATCCGCAAATCGCGAGCGTGAACCCGGGCGCCAACGTGAAGAACTTGCCGATCGCGGTCGTACATCGCGCTGACGGCAGCGGCACGACGTACATTTTCACAGACTACTTAAGCCAGGTGAGTCCGGAATGGAAGGCGCGCGTCGGCACCGGCAAGACCGTGAGCTGGGTGGCACAAAGCGCCCTCGGCGCCAAAGGCACCGAGGGCGTGGCCGGGCAAGTCCGCAATACGCCCGGCGCCATCGGCTACATCGAGCTTGCCTATGCGATGCAAAATAACATCGCCTATGCGATGCTGCAAAACAAAGCCGGCCGGTTCGTTTTACCCACGATCGAAACCGTCGCCGCTGCGGCGGCCGCCAAGCCGAACGTGACGCCCAAAGACTTCTCGATCGTCAACCAAGGCGGGGCCGAAACGTATCCGATCGCCGGTTACTCTTGGGTCTTGCTATACCAGCATTATCCGGACGCAAAGAAACAACAGGCGCTCCACGATCTGTTCGCGTGGCTGTTGACTGACGGCCAGCAGTTAGCGAAGAGCATCGAGTACGTTCCCTTGCCGCCCGCGGCGTCAAAAGCAGCGGTCAGCGCTATCGATTTGATGGGTAAATAATCGCAAGAAAGTTGGCCTGGGATAATAAGCCGATAATCCTTTCTTAACGTTGCGGCGTTAAAATGCCAGCGGACGGAATCGCGAAAACGTCCCTGGTGGAAGTCCCTCTAGCGGACCCCAAAAAGGCCGCCCTTTAGCCCAAGGGCGGCCTCGCCTTTTGCCCCCGCACGTTAAGCTACCATAATGTGTTCTTAATACGCGCTTAAGTGGGGCGGCTTACCATTCTCGTGGGCGGTTTCGCGGTGGGCGCACGTTCCGCAGGACCATAATGAAGGGCTGCGGCGAGCTTCATTTCGGGAGCTCGGTCGGTAAGCGAATGTAACGCCGTCCATTAGGAAGTGTGATTTGCGAGTTTATTCTGTATTGACAGCGCTGCTTTGCGTGGCGCTGTTGCATTTTCCGGCGTCTGCCGCCACGCGCGTAGCCGCCGTGCCCGGCTCGGGTCAGCCGGTGAGCGCCAACTCGGTCATCCGGGGTGTCGTGACCGACGAATTTCAAAAGGCTGTTCCCGACGCCGCGGTGCAACTGCAATCCCCCGACGGCGTCCGCAACACGACAAGCGATGCCAGAGGCCAGTTCTATTTCGGCGGCTTGGGGGTTGGCTCGTACTTCGTGCAGGTGTCGAAGGCCGGTTACGCCAGCCAGCAATCCAGCACGATCTACATCACCGAGGTCGCGACGATCGATGTGAACGTCAGTCTACAGAAGAACGCGGCGACAACGCTGGGTCGCATCACCGTCTCAGCATCCAGGGGCGTACAAACGTCGCCCGTCATCTACAGCGTCATTCCCAAAATCGAGTTGGATCGCGCCGCGAATTTTCGCTTGTACGATCGAATCGCTCAGATGCCGCAAATAAATTCGGGTCAGACCAATGTCGCCGCCCCCGGCGATAATGCTGCGGTGAACTTGCGCGGCATCGGGCAATTGGAAACTGTGACTCTCATTGACGGCCATCCCGCGGTGGTCGCTAACTCGGTGTGCGGCTGCTTCGAATTCAACGTCGCTCCGACAATGGCACTCAAAGCGGTCGACATCACCTACGGGTCCGGCGCGGTAGGCCTCTACGGCGTGAACTCTATAGCGGGTGTGGTCGACATGCAGACGGCCGACCCAACGACCCGCCGCGAGTCAACCCTCACCCTTGGTGCGGGCAGCTACTCCGATTCCATCTGGAACATTCGGGTCACGGGAACGAACGACAAACTCGGCTACGCCTTCAATGTCGGCAGGCATAACACTGACGGGCCACTGGGTCATCAAAGAATCTATAATCCCAGCGTCAACCCAGATCCGTCGGACCCATCGCTGCGGGCTGCCGCCACCTATCCGGTCGACATGGGCTTTTTTGCCAACACCGATCTGGCAAAGCTACGGTATTCTTTCACACCCAGCACCGTGCTGACACTCTCGGCGCTCAGCAACACGACATGGGACGACAAGACCGGCAACGGAGATAACGACTACAATCCTTATGACACCGCACTTGCAAATGCGCAAGTTTCAGCACAAAGTCCCAGCGGCTCGTGCCCGTTAGGTCAGCTCCAGTTTGGGGTAGCAAACCCGCAATGCTTCACGCCACAGCAGGTCGCAGGATTCTTAGGAGGTCCACAGGGTGGCGGACCGGCGGATCAATCGTTCCGGTTGGGAGATTACCACGGCAATTTCAAGACCAACCTCGGCAAGAGCGTTTTGTCTCTTGACTTCTATCACGGATTCTATATCCGCAATTACAACCGCTTCTTCCAACTGCCGGACGTCACGTACGTGAGCAACGATCCCGTTCTGGGTACCGGTTGGGTGCCCTTAAAACCGCCGAACGCTTTTTGGTTCACTGAGGGTGGACAACAAACCGGCTTCCAGGTAAGCGACGACTTTCGAGCCGGCAACCACGACATCGGATTCGGCTATTACATCCAGCACTTCCAAGCCACGCGTACGCGCAGTCAGTGCGATAATGTTACTGGTGCCTGCGCTGCCACACCGGCGGGAAGTCCGTACGTCAACGATGGCAATTTCTTCATTCGCGATATCATCAGTATGGGAAAAGTCACGGGTTACGTCAACGCTTGGCTGAAACGGTCGTCACTGACGAACACGACCCACTTAGACCCTCGTTTTACTTTCGTGTGGCATCCCAACACCTACAATGCGCTCCGCCTGACCGCTGGCGGCGGTATCACCCAGCCGAACCCTACCGATCGTTTTGCTTCGTTCGTGGGATCCGGCGCGCTCAATCCCAACTGCGGCGGTAACACTTACATCGGAAAGGGCCCCGGCTTCAATCAGCTTCCGGAGACCAGTTCGGATCTGGAAGTTTCTTATGGCCATCAAAGCGAGTCAGGTTCGAGCATCCAGCTCACCGCATATCGTACAAACCTGTACAACCAGCTTTTCGGCACCAACGTCAACGTCGGATCGCTGGGCCCCGGTTACGTGCCGGTCGACTTCTTCAACGCTTACGACCAACGAATTTTCTTGGTCTGCGGCCATCACATCACGCCGAACGACCTCACGGTCGGAATCACCGAGAACCTCGGGCGTTCGCAGTACAAGGGCATCGAGCTGCAAGGCAGCCAAAGGCTGTCGCACGAGTTACGGGCCGACTACTCATACGGGATCCAGTCGGCGCAGCCGCTCTCGCTCGACTTGAACTTGCTGAAGAGCTCGCCGAACCTGATTCTGAATTCACAGCTGCAGTGGATACCTATCCACAAAGCACAGCTCGGCCTCGATTATCAACGGGCCGGCTGGGACGCTTACATGGAAGGCTTCAGTGTGGACGCGAACAACCCGCTGCTGCTGCCGCACTATTACTACGCGAATGGAGCGATATCAAAAGCAGTAGGTGGTACCAAGTTCACGTTGAGCGTCAACAACATGTTCAACTCGTGGGCGGACAACTACGGCTACTTTGGGCATGGCTATCTCCCCACCAACCAATACAATCCGCAATCTCCGAACGTGCTCCTGAACGGCTACGAACAATTCCATCTCCCCTATCGGCGTTATTTCTTCACGGTTGAAACGCACATAGCGGGCTAACCTCACAAACTCGAGACTGGAAGCCGCCTGCGTACACGCGCTGGCGGCTTTCACAGGGGCAGCCCTGCGACAACGCAAACACGGAAGACATGTCCCAATATTGGGAGCGTCTTTTCGTTGCGCTAGCGCGACTTTGCAGTTGGGTAGTCGCGTCCGTGCCGATCATCGCACTCCTCATTTTCATTGCCGCCTTCATCTACGCGCGGCGGTCAACAGCGGCTTTTGAATTCGTTCCCGGTGTGATCTCGCAGACGGCGGTCACCATATTCTTAGCCGCCATCGCCACTGGCGCGGGCGCCACGATCGGCATCGGTTGCGCAATTTTTTCGCACGAGCTCACGCGGGGCAGATTCGGACGTATCATCCGTCTGCACGCGAAGTTCTTGGCCGTGGTCCCCGCGGTGGTCATCGGCTGGTTTGGCGTTACGATTCTGTTGCCCGAGTTGCACGCAGCGCAGCCGGGCTGGGTGCTTGCAGCGGTCGCCGCCGCGATTGCGATCACCGTCTTGCCCGACGCATACATTCTTACCGTGCGGGCGGTGCGAGCGATTCCTGGCGAACTGCTTGAGGCCGCCGCCGCGCTGGGCGCGAACGCTACGCAGGCCACATCACAAGTCATCTTACCAGGTTCGATCTCGCGGCTCATTGGGATTTATGCAGCGATTTTCTCGCGTGCGTTACCCGAAGCAACCGCGGCGAGCATCATCTTCTTCGCGGCTGCCGGCGCAGGCTATCCTGTTTCGCACTTTTCCTTGAGCGCCGTTTTGCTTGCGCAGGGCACGTCGTTGCGCCTCATAGACCCGAGCATGCCGCTGGTCGCAGTCCTGCTCTTAGGCCTGAGCGTGACTGCGCGAGTCGTCGCCGCGCGACGCATCGGAGAGCTCGAATGGGTTTGAGCGCTCCCGCGCCTGCTAGCCGGAATACGGCGGCTTGGGTATTGCTGAGTCGCACGCTTATTCCGCTCAGCGCGCTGCTGACAGTGGTCATCGCGCTCGGCTTGGCCGCAGTTTTAGCGGTGCGGGGCTGGCAAGATCTATGGTTCGTGATCGTCAGCCCTAGTCCGCAGGGCGTCGGCGGCGCCATTCTCTCGAGCCTGGTCCTGCTGACGGTCGCTCTGCCGATCGTCGCAATCGTTGCTTTCTGCGCTGCCGCGAGCCTATGGGATGCTCGCATCGGTGGCAGCGCGCCAAAAATATTGCGTGGCTGGCTGCCCTGGGCAACGGGACTGCCACCGGTCATCGCCGGCGCAGCCATTTTCTTTCTCCTCGTCATGTTGGGGTTGCGCCTGTCGCTGTTCACAGCAGCCGTGGGACTCATCGTGCTGAACACGCCGATCGTCTGCGCGCGCATGCTCCGCATCTTGCTCATGTTGCCGCGCACACTCCACGAGGCGGCGTCGGCTTCGGGGGCGGGGCCGGTGTTCGTATTGTTCCGGGTTTCGTTACCGCGCGCTGCTCGCGAGCTGTTCGCCAACGTATCGCAATCGGCAGCCGAAATGACCTCTCAAGCAGCGGTGATCATCTTGGCCGGGGGCGTTTGGGGAAAGATGGACCCTCTGGCCGTGCAGATTTGGCACTTCGCTCCAGATCGGAGCTTGGCGCGTGTGGAAGCAGCGCAGTGCATCGTACTGCTTCTTTTCGTTCTGGTATTCGCTCTGATTGCGGAAGGCTTGGGCGGAGGCGGCAAAGAGCGAGCAATGGACGCGTGAGCCAAAAGCGAATGCAAAGCCCATGAGCATGGATCGTGGACCCGCGGTCGAGACCAAGCTCGAAGCGATGGGCTTGCACGTCTGGTATGGCGCAACGCATGCTCTTCGTGGTATAGGCGTCGCAGTGCCCGCGGGCAAGACGCTGGCGATCATCGGGGCGTCGGGGAGCGGCAAGACGGCACTCTTGCGTGCATTCAATCGGCTGCACGATCTGACGCTCTCCACCCGCGTTGAAGGCAGCGTGAAACTCGACGGCGCCGAAATTCTCGGTCAACATGTTGACGCCGCAGCGCTGCGCCGCCGCGTCGCGATGATCTTCTCACGGCCGACCGCACTACCTACCTCAATTTTCGACAACGTGGTTTTTGGTCTGCGCGCGAAAGGGATGCGAGATCCCGCGCTGCTTGCGGAACGGTGCGAACGCGCGCTGCGCCGTGCAGTGTTGTGGGAACACGTGGGGAGCACGCTGCAGGCGCCGGCCATGACGTTGACGAGCGCCTTGCTACAGCGGCTGTGCCTGGCCCGAGCGTTGGCCTTGGATCCCGAAGTGCTGCTCTTCGACGATCCGACCGGTAGCCTTGACCCGGTCGCCGGAGCGGCGCTTGAAGAAGTGATCATGCCCCTGCGACGCGACCACACGGTGCTGCTCGCAACCAACAATCTGGAGCAAGCCGCGCGGCTTTCCGACGCCACCTGCTATCTCGCCAACGGTGAAGTCGTCGAAACCGGAGAAACACCGCTTATTTTCAGCCGCCCCACTGACCTCCGCACTGAGGATTTCCTAGCCGGGCGTCCATCACGATGATCAGGAGATCGATATGAAGCTTGACGTAGGATCGCCCAAACGCGGACCGCTTCGCCACGACGGCATGCATTATTACGATAGCGTGTTGGACGTCATCGGCTGGACGCCGCTCATCCGCATAACTCGCGTCATGGATGCAGTCCCCTGCACCATGCTTGCGAAAGTTGAGTGTCTCAACCCAGGTGGATCGGTGAAAGATCGGCCGGTCTTAGAGATGATCAGCGACGCCGAGCGGCGTCATCAATTGCGGCCGGGCGGAACGATCGTTGAAGCGACGTCGGGTAACACCGGGACCGGTCTCGCAATGGTGGCGGCGATAAAAGGCTACCGCTGCATTTTAGTCATGCCGGATAAGGTGAGCGAAGAAAAAGTTCGCCTCCTGCGCGCCTACGGAGCCGAAGTCGTCATCACGCCGACGAAGGCGCCGGCGAGCAGTCCGGAATCCTATTACGGGGTCGCCTCGCGCCTGGCGAGCGAAATCCCCGGCGCGTTCCAGCCGAATCAATTCGCCAACCCGTTGAACCCCGCGGCTCACGAAAAAACGACCGGTCCGGAGATCTGGGAACAAACCGCCGGCAGAATAACGCATTTCGTCAGCGGTATCGGAACCGGCGGCACCATCTCAGGCGTGTCGCATTTTCTCAAAAGACAAAATCCCACAATCACGGTCGTCGGCGCGGACCCCGAGGGTTCGATCTATTCCGGCGATACGGCGAAATCGTATAAAGTCGAAGGCATCGGTGAAGATTTCTTGCCGGCGACTGTCGACCTCAAAGCCATCGATCGCATCGAGCGCGTGTCAGATAAAGAATCGTTCTTGATGGCGCGCCGCGTGTGCCGCCAAGAGGGCCTGCTGGTGGGAGGTTCTTCCGGCACGGCGCTCGTCGCGGCTCGCCGCGTCGCGCAGGAGCTGCCGGCGGACGCAATCGTGGTCGTGCTGCTGCCTGACAACGGGCGCGGCTATTTATCAAAGATATTCAATGACGAGTGGATGCGTACCAACGGATTTCTTGGCGAGGAAGGCCTGTCGGCGCGAATCGGCGACGTGCTGCGCTCCAAAGGAACGTCGCCGCAGCTCATCACGGTCTCCCCCACCGACACTGTGCGACGCGGCGTGGAGCTGATGCGCGAATTTCAGATCTCGCAAATCCCCGTCATGGCGAACGGCGAAATGGTTGGCAGCATCAACGAAGTCGCAGTCATGCAGCTGATTTTCGATCGCGCCGACATCGTGCACGCCGAAGTCAAGGACGTCATGGGACAGCCGTTTCCACTGCTCGACGAGCGCGAGGAGTTGGACAAAGCGTACAAGCAGCTCTCCTTGGGCCATGCCGCTATTGTCGCGGGCCACGAAGGCAAACCGGTCGGAGTCCTGACAAAAATGGATATCATCAACTACCTCTCAGCCGGATAAGGACACTATGGAATTCGCGACCAAGGCCATTCACATCGGCCAAGAACCCGACCCGACGACGGGCGCCACGATCGTACCTATTTATCAGACCTCGACCTATACGCAGTCCGCTCCGGGCGAACACCTCGGTTTTGACTATTCACGCAGTGCGAATCCCACGCGGCTCGCGCTCGAGCGCTGCTTGGCCTCACTGGAGAATGCCGAGCATGGCGTCTGCTTCGCAAGCGGTATGGCCGCGACATCGGCAGTGCTCAACATATGCTCGGCCGGAGATCATGTGGTCGTCACCGACGATCTCTACGGCGGTACGTATCGCCTGTTCGATAAGGTGCTGGCACGTTATGGGCTGTCGTTCAGTTATGTGGATACCGTCGAGCCGAGCAATATTGAGTCAGCCTTGCGAGCATCCACGCGGATGGTCTGGCTGGAATCGCCGACGAACCCGCTCATGAAAGTCGCTGACATACAAGCGGCAGCAGAGATCTGCCGGCGGCACGGGGTGCTGCTGGCGGTCGACAATACCTTCGCCACGCCGTTCTTGCAAAACCCATTGGACCTTGGCGCCGACATCGTCGTTCATTCAACGACCAAGTACATCGGCGGGCACTCGGACGCCATCGGCGGTTTTGTCGCCACGAACAAAGACGCGCTCCACGAAATTGTGAAGTTCCACCAAAACGCGGTCGGCGGCGTACCGGGTCCTTTCGACTGCTTCTTGATCTTGCGGGGCGCCAAGACGCTCGCGCTGCGGATGAAGGAACACGACCGCAATGCGCGCGCTATCGCGGCATTCCTAGACGGTCGAGCCGATATCCAGCATGTCTACTATCCCGGTTTGCCGTCTCATCCGCAACACGATCTGGCCAAACGGCAGATGCGCGGCTTCGGAGGCATGCTTTCGTTTACGCCTGCCGGTGGAGTTGGTCGGGCGCGCGCCATAGCTCAATCCACGACGATCTTCTCGCTCGCGGAGAGTTTGGGAGGCGTCGAATCTTTGATCAGCCACCCGGTCTCCATGACGCACGGATCGATCCCAAAGGAAATGCGCGAGGCGCGCGGTGTCCACGATTCGCTTTTGCGACTCTCGGTCGGCATCGAGGCGCAAGCCGATCTTATCGCCGACTTGGAACAAGCGCTCTCAGCGAGCCCGGTGGGCGTGGCGTAAACTTTCTGCGTAAACTTTCGTGAAAAGCTAGCCGGCTACCGAAACACCGAGCCGCTTGCTGATCTCCGAGGCCTCTTTCATGACCGCAGCCGCGATCGACTCAAGGCGCGTGTCATCGACGTGACGTGAAAAACCGGCGACCCACACGACGGCTAGCAGGCGCGCTTGCGGTCCGGTCACCGGCGCGGCGGCCGCGCGGACCCCGTCGACGTATTCGTCGCAATCTATCGCGACGCCGCGGCTTGCCGCGTCTTGCGCGGTGCGCTCGTATTCGTCGCCTTTCACGATGCTATGGGCGGTGAACCCCGGCAACACGGTTTCGGCTAGGAACGCTTGCCGGCGTCTTGGCTCCCAGGATGCCAAGACGATCTTACCGACCGCCCCGGCGAGCAGCGGAATCGACGATCCGACCTGCGCCGAAATCGCGAGGGTGGGCGCACCGTGCACGATGTCCACGATCGTCACTTGGCTGTCAGAAGGGACGCCAAGAAAGCTCGTCAGCTCGGTGGCCGCCGCCAACCGTTCGAGCGCCGGTCTAGCGACTTGACGCAAGTCGGCCTGATTGCCGGTGCGCGACAGCAACGCGCTAAGGCGAGGGCCCAACGCATAGCGCTTCGACCCCACCGCTTCGAGGACTCCCAACGCTTCGAGCGTCGTGACCAGCCCGTGTACGGTGCTCTTTCCCATTTGCAGGCGCCGCGCCAATTCGGAAACACCGAGCGGCCGGTCCGAAGCGCTGACGGTTTCCAAAAGTTTGAACGCCTTGAACACGGCGGGGACTCGAGCGGCGCGGCTTTTGCCGTCCGCAGAATCAACGGCGCCGTCTACGTCAGCTTGGACGATACCGTTCGGTGGCGGGAACATTCGCCCGCAATTTGCGCTTGGCTGCCTAGGGGCCTTTCGACGGCGCACACATTTCGCCGCACGGCGCTGCCCAAGGTCGGAATCCGGAACGCGCATAAGAGGTGGGCCGGGATTATACACGATCACCGGAGGTTTTACGATTGCAATTTGACGCCGAGGCTCAACGCGCGCTCGATACAGCGGCGTCACTAGGGGCCCAGTACGCAGACGCCCGCTTCGGAGAATCGCGGGATGAACACATAGAGGTTCGCAACGGGCTCGTCAGCGCGATCAGCGACAGCGACAGCGCTGGGTTTTCCGTGCGGGCGCTGGTTGATGGGGCGTGGGGCTTCGCCTCGAGCGCTACCGTCACTAATGAAGAAATCGATCGCGTTGCGAAGTTGGCGGTCGATATCGCGCGCGCCAGCGCCAAAGTCAAGGGGCAGGGTATATCGCTGCTTCCCGTCGGCAGTTTCACAGACACCTATAAGACTCCATTCGAAATCGATCCGGCGAGCGTTACTCTCAACGACCGGGTGAGCCACTTGTTGGCGGCCGAGCGGGAAGTCAGCGCGGTCAAAGGGATAACCGTGGGGCGTGCCTGGATGGATATCTGGCGCACGAAAAAATCATTCGCCAGCACCGACGGCAGCCGCATCGAGCAAGAACTCTTGCAATGCGGCAGCGCTCTGCACGCGCTCGCAGTCGGCGAAAGCGACGTGCAAGATCGCATGTTTCCCGGAACGGGCGGATTGTATCAAACGGGCGGCTACGAAATCATCAAGAAAGCGAATCTGCTTGAAAATGCCCGTCGCATCGGTGAAGAGGCGGTGGCGCTGTTAACCGCCGAGCAGTGCCCCTCGGGAACGATGGACCTGATCCTCTCCGGCGACCAAGTGTCGTTGCAAATCCACGAATCGATCGGCCATGCGCTCGAGTTGGACCGCGTCCTCGGCTGGGAGGCGAATTTTTCGGGGACCTCGTTCGCCACGTTGGATAAGCTCGGAACCTTTCGCTACGGCAGCGAGCACGTGAACGTGGTGTGCGATATGACCTGCCCGCTTGCGCTCGCCACCTATAAGTACGATGACGAAGGCACGCCCGCCAAATCAGTCTATTTGATACGTGACGGAAAACTGGTCGGCTACATGGCGGGGCGCGACACCGCGCAGGTGGCAGGCGTCGAGCCCGGCGGCTGCGTGCGCGCCGAATATTGGGGCCGTTTGCCGATGATCCGCATCGGCAACGTGAACCTCGAACCGGGCTCGGTTCCGTTCGAGAATCTTTTTGACGACGTGAAGCAAGGCATTTACATGGAAAGCAATCGCTCGTGGTCGATCGACGACAAGCGTTTGAATTTCCAGTTCGGCTGCCAAATCGGCTACGAAATAAAAGACGGTAAGAAAGGCAAGATTCTAAAAAATCCGACCTACGCCGGCATGACGCCGACGTTCTGGCGTTCCTGCGACGCGATCGGCAACGCAGCATCCTGGGTGCCTTGGGGAACCCCCAACTGCGGCAAAGGCGAACCTTTGCAAACCGCGCGCTCTTGTCAGGGAGCTGCGCCGACACGCTTTCGCGGCGTCGAGGTGGGCGTTGGCTATGAGCATTAACGCGATGCTGGATCGCGGCGAGCTCGAGGCGATCGTCAATCAGGCCCTGCAAAGCTCGAAAGCCGACGAGACGGAAGTGCTGATCTCAGCCGGCGATGAGTCCTTGACTCGTTATACCCACAACTTCATCCACGAAAGCGTTTCCGAGCGTAATTGCCACCTCAACGTCAGAGCGGTGATCGGAAAGAAAACAGGAGTAGCCTCCACCAACAAGCTTGACGCAGCCGGCATCAGCGACGTCGTGCAACGTGCTTTCGATATCGCGCGCTTGTCGACTGAAGATAAAAATTTCCCCGGGTTGCCGGGGCCAAGCGAGGGCGTCGTCGATCTGCCAGACGCCTTTGATGCCGACACGGCGACGGCGGCGCCTGAAGTACGCGCGTCGTCGGTGCTCGAGATCACCAAGGTGATGCGCTTGCATAATCTGTATGCGGCCGGTTATGTCGCGACTCGGCACGATTGCGTCGGCGTGGCCAACAGTAAAGGCGTCAAACGATTTTTCGAGTCGAGCGATTCCGCGATAAACATAAAAGCGATCGGATCGAATTCGAGCGGCTACGCCGAGGGTTTCGCGCGCGCGTTTGGCGAGCTCGATGCTGCGGTCTTGGCGGAGCGCGCAGCCAAGAAGGCGATCGATAGCAAGGATCCGGTGGCGTTGGATCCCGGTAAGTATACGGTCGTGCTCGAGCCGCCCGCCGTTCGGGAGTTTTTGGGTTATCTCTCGTGGATCGGGTTCGGCGCGCAGCCTTTCGAAGAGGGATCCTCATTTATGTCCGGCCGGATCGGGCAAAAGATCGTGGGGGACAACGTCACGATTCGCGATGATTTCGCGCATCCGCTGGGCGACGGGATCCCGTTTGATTTCGAGGGCGTGCCGCGACAGAAAGTAGGGCTCATCGAAAACGGCATCGCACGTAGCGTGGTCTACGATTCGTACTACGCGGCGAAGCTCGGTCATGCGAACACCGGCCACGCGCTGCCGGCGCCCAATCCTGACGGACCCATGCCTCTCAACGTCGTACTCGATCCCGGTGCGCGCGAGCAACAGGACATCATCAAAGACATCAAACATGGGGTGCTCGTTTCGCGGACCTGGTACATCCGGCTCGTCGATCAAAAAAAGACGATCATCACCGGCATGACGCGCGATGGAGTTTTTCTCATCGAGCGTGGTCATATAACGCGCGGTCTCAAGAACATGCGCTTCAACGAATCGATCATCGACGCGCTCGGCCGCTGCGAGGTGGCCGCGATGCCGGTCCGTTCGGAGAACCTCGTCGTTCCCGCCGTGAGGATAGATGACTTCCATTTCAGCAGCGGCACAGAGTTCTAAACTCTTCGCAGGTCTCGGCGCAAGCGTGGTATTGCTGGCGCTGGCAGCGTGCGGTGGCGGCGGAGGCTCGACCCCCACGCAGCAGCACGTGCACGGGAACTCCTATCGGCCGTGTGCCGTCGGCTTGTCAAACGTGTCCGCGGGCAATGCCTTGACGATCATCTCGCGGCCGCTGCCCCCGCCATCGCCGGCCCCGCCTTCACCGCAGCCGAGCGTCACCATTCCGGCAACGGTGCAAATCACCACGTCGATCCTTTCAAATGTCGCGAACTTCGGATCGCAAAGCGGGCAGACCCAGTTGCATAGCGTGGAGCAGTATAAGACCGCACTGCAAACGATCGCCGTCCAGACAGATACCTTCGTCGCCTGTCCTGCCGCTAACGCCGGCAACTATAGCGAGGCAGGCTGGACTTCTATTGATAGCAATGGCGTATCGCTGACGCTGACGTACGGAGCCGGCAACGGCCTCGTCGACATCTTGCCTGAGATGAGCGGTGCCGCCTGGACGAACAATGCGGCGCTGACGCTTAACGAGATCGACGCCGACGGGCAAACGTCGGACCGGACGGTGAACGCGGACGGATCGTACACCGAAAAAGTTCGCTTCCCGGATGGCACGGCGTCGACCGCGATTGAAAAAAGTGACGGAACCGCTTCGTACTCGATTCCATTCGGCGGCCCCAACGCGGGTCCGAACGACGTCATCAACATCGGAACGCCTAATCCGCTGGCGAGCGGCGGGCCTGCGATTCCGATCGTCATCGTCGTGCCGAGCGCCACTCCGCAGTCGCTGTCAGTGCCTGACTGGTATCCACCCGGTCCGCTCGTGCTCGCAAGTGAAACCGATCAAAATATGGGAGCGGCCATAATCCCACCAACCTGCAACGTAGCGCCGGCCATGGGGAGCAGCGGCAACAAGATCGTTCGCACCACCACGCGCTTCGACACGATCTTCGGCGAAATAGAACGCGATTCTGCGACCACGTACACGGTGGCCGGCCTTGGCATCGTGTGCAGCGTGATCAGCAACCAGCTCAACGCGTACTATGATTACACCGCTCAAGGAGTAAATTTCTCAGGCGTCCCTCAGCAGCTCACCACCTTTACCGAAACGGTCGGCGCGCAGGCGGTCAGCGTACCCAGTGCGGCGGCATCGCAGGCGCAAAGCATCGCGCTGAGAGTCAACGTCGCGCAGCAACGTTTCTGGCGCATCGTACGCGCCCGGCATGCATCCCAGCTGCGCGGCCTGCGCACGCTGCGCACGCGAGGCCGGTAATCGTGAAAGTTTTGGCCGCAGCGCTCAGCGCGCTGTTAGGGATCGGGGGCATGACCGCTGCGCACGCAGCGGCCGGTTTGCGCACGTCTGCTACGCCGCAATTTGAATACGACCAGCAAGCATTGCAAGGCGCCCGTTATAAAGGCCCGGCGAATGTCGGCATGATGAGCGTGGACGTCATGCTGCAAATGCGCAATCCCATGGGCTTGATGCGCTTTGCTCAAGCCATCGCCAACCCGCGCTCGCCGCTCTTTCGCCACTACCTGACTCCCGCGCGGATCGGTGAGATTTTCGGCGCTCCGGCCAACGCGCAGAGCGCCGTCATTTCGTACTTTGGTGCGCAAGGATTAGCGGTTCAGGCTTGGCCGCAACGCGAAGTGGTACGTGTCGTCGGTCCGCAAGTCCGCATGGAGCGAGCCTTCGGCACACATTTTGGGGTCTATGAGAAGGCCGCAAGAATTTTCTATGGACCGATAAGCCAGCCGCAATTAACGCGGAAGTTGCCCATCGTCTCCGTCGGGAGGCTCGTCAGCTACCATCGGCTGCACCTGCCGTTGCGAGTCGTGGCGGGACCACAGCCTTTAGTCGGGGGCCAAACCAACGGTCTCCTTGCAGGCTACTCGCCGGAACAAATCGCTGCCGCATTCGATTTCACAGGCGGCTATAACGCGGGATTCACGGGCAGGGGCATCACTATCGGCATTATTGGATCGGGTCCGATTTCGGACGCCGATGCGAAGACGTTCCGTTTGCTTTATGGCATCGGCGGCATTGGTAGAGTGACGCTGGTAAACGTCACGACCGTGGCTCCCGGGTTTAGCAGCGGGCTGCAGCCGGCTCCGCCGATCACGCCGCCGTGCACCGGATCGCTGCCTTTGTGCAACCCCGAAGATGGCGAAGCGCAACTCGACACCGAGCTCAGCTCCAGTTTGGCGCCGGATGCGAACGTTCTATTTTACCTCGCCTACAATCCGAATGAGTGTCGCGCTCCCGGTCCCTGCAACCATAATCCGCCAACGCCGGCGATCGGCATCGACCTGATCGACGATGAGCTGCAACAAGCCATCGCCGACAATGCGGCTGATGTGATTTCGATCAGTGCCGGGCAGGGCGAGTTGGATGCCGTCGGCGGCCCGTTCCAATCAAATGGCACCGGTTTGGAACCCACCGAGTTTGCGACACTCGCCGCGGAAGGGATCACCGTGTTCGCCGCCTCGGGTGATACCGGCGCGGAAGGCTGCCAGCCCGACCACGTTCCCGCGCACGCAGACGTCTTGTGCGCCGTCTATCCGGCGACCGATGTGAACGTCACCGCCGTCGGCGGAACGACCACGCCGATCGCTGGGAATGGACGGCTGAGCGGACCGATCACGGCGTGGGGTTTGCAGACGACGCTTATCGGCGGCAAGGGCGCGACCGGCGGCGGGCTGTCGCAATTTTTCCCGCGACCTTCTTACCAAGATCCAGTGAGCAGCGTTGTGGGGCAGCACCGTGGAGTGCCCGACGTGGCTGCCAATGGAGACGTTCTAAGCGGAGTCGCGGTGCTGCTGTACGCCGACCCGAAATTCGCCACCAATCCTGGACCATTGCTCCTGTCTGTCGGCGGTACGAGCGCTTCGGCACCGCAAATGGCGGCGATGTGGGCGCTCGTTCTGCAGGCGTGCAGACAAACTCCGGGCTGTGGGTTTGGGCCTTCGCCGCATCAATACCGGCTCGGGAACGCAAACCCGCTGCTCTACACGATTGCGACCCGCCCGGTGCTGTACACTAAGTCCGTGTACGACATCGTCTATGGCAACAACGCTTCGTTGAACACGCTGAACCCGAAGGTTTTAGATCCGGGTTACACAGCGGGACCCGGCTACGACTTGACGACCGGCATCGGCGCGCCGTTTGCGCGTAATCTCATCAACGTTATCACGGGCCAGTGACGGAGTCAGGCGTTAGGGCTGGGGCTGACTGAGGGCGGCAGCGGGCGGTGGTGTTCGCCGGGCATGAGCGGTCGAATCACCGGGGCAGCAAACGCGGACTTCACATGCAGTGCGTTTGTGACCGCGATGACGTCTCTGTACAGTGCTTGTCCGGCGCTAGTCGACGGACAGCTTAGATCCGGCGACCGGCTATGATCCCAGTACACAAAGATCGAGGAACCGAACGAAACGCTTTTCATGCACGGCATGTGTTGTAAAATGTGCAGTGGCGCAGCAGTGCGCAGATCGCGAAAAAATCGTGCGGCTAGTTCCGCTGGGATGCGGCCCGAGTCGCGGCCGGCTGCTGAAACGAACTCGGCCGACCCATCACGCTGCACGACGATGCGATACCCCGGCAGATTCGTCGAGCCCGTATTGAGAATCACCGCGGCTCCCACAGGCACGGGTAAGTAAGGCGGCGTTGTTGCCACGGCGAGTGCCGGCGTCAACAGAGACGCCGCAAGCGGCCACGCAAGCAGCCACACAATCCTCATGACCGGACAACGCAGGCGGCGCTTGTTCCGTTCCCTAATCAGAATCGCCGTCATGTCGCGGGACCGTCTGCTGGGTCGCACTATGCGAAAGCCTCACTTCGTATGGCTTCTCATCGCGCTTGTGCCTCTTGCCTGTCTCGCGGCGGATTCCGCCCCCGTGAAACCTGAGCCCAGTGTTCTCGTGCAACTCAATGCCGTCCGCGCGCGCTTGGTCGAGCATTTTGCGCTCGTGCAAGAACGCTGTCACTGCGCGGGATCGCTGCAGGCACGGCTTGACTCAGAATTAGTCCGGCTATCCGCCGTTGCCGGCACGCGTGAGCAAACAGAGAGCGGCGCTTTGGTACTGGCCGCGCTGGAAAGCAGCCTGGTCGACCAGCTCGTTGCGGGCAAGTATGCCGCGCTCGACACGATTCATGAAAGCGGCTCGACGCTGATCCGCTCGAAACTGGATGGCAGCGTTCAGCCGATGGCCCTCTTCGTTCCCGCGCAAAATGATCGGCAAAGAAATCTGCCGCTCGTCGTCATGCTGCACGGCGCAGACCAATCCGAAAATGAGCTGCTGTCCATTCCGCAGCTACGCCGGCTCGCACAGACGAGCGGCGCAATCGTCGCGCTACCTTGGGCGCGCGGCGATGATTTGAAATCCAGCGCGGCCGCAAGCGACGTGTACGATGCGTTGGACGCAACCGAAAGCATGCTTTCGGTTGACCGCCGGCGCGTATATCTTGCCGGGCTGTCACTCGGCGGCATCGCCCTTTTCAAAATCGGTCCGCAGCATGCAGACCGGTGGACGGCTTTTCTGGCCATCGCGGGAACGCTGACCACGGATGACATGCAAGACGTCGTGCGTGGCATGCGCGGTAAACAGATTTTTATGGTCGCGGGAGGCAATGATTCATTTGTGAAGCCCTCGTACATAAAAGCAGCGGCTGCATGGTTGGCGCAAAACGGCATCGAGAGCCACTACTACGAACAAGCGGGGGGCGATCGAACTTTTTTAAGCCTGGATCCATCGCTCGAGCGCGCCTGGCGCGACATGCTGTCGGGCGTGCGCGAGATCACCGCACCGGATATCGAGATGCCCAGTCCGCAGCCAACGCCCAGCAAAAAGAATTAAGTCTCAAAGCCTACGCCAAGCCAAAAAGAGCGCTGGCCGCACGTGCCGAAGGCAACCTATCGGCGCTTTTTGCCGCTGCCGAACTTCCACATGCCCTGGTGGCGGAATTGGTAGACGCGCTGGTTTCAGGTACCAGTGGCTGCAAGGCTATAGGGGTTCGAGTCCCTTCCAGGGCACTTTTGCTGCATCCGGAGGTCGTATGTCTTCGACACTTGATCGATCCGCCGTCCAATCTTCGCTCAACGTTTGGCAGATGGCGCAACGCCAGCTTGATGACGTCGCCGTTCTTATCGGGTTGGATTCGTCCATTCACGGCTACTTGCGCGAACCCAAGCGCGTGCTGACCGTCTCCGTGCCCGTGCGCATGGACTCAGGCGCCCACCGCGTTTTCGAGGGATATCGCGTCCAGCACAACATGGCACGCGGTCCCGGCAAGGGGGGAATTCGTTATCATCCGGACGTCACGCTCGACGAAGTCAAGGCGTTGGCGATGTGGATGTCATGGAAGTGTTCGCTCGTCAACATACCGTTCGGTGGCGCAAAAGGCGGCGTCATTTGCGATCCCAAGAACATGTCCATGCAAGAGCTGGAAAATCTTACCCGGCGTTTCACAAGCGAAATCTCGATCATAATCGGTCCTGAAAAAGACATCCCGGCGCCGGACGTCTATACGACTCCGCAGATCATGGCCTGGATCATGGACACCTACTCGATGCAGAAAGGCTACTCCATTCCGGGAGTTGTCACCGGCAAGCCCATCGCGATCGGCGGTTCGCTCGGTCGCGATAAAGCGACCGCACGCGGTTGTTTGTATATCGTGGAAGAAGCGATGAAGCAACTCGGGCTGCCCGCTGGAGCGCGCGTCGCCATCCAAGGCTTCGGTAACGCCGGACTGCACTGCGCCGAACTCATGTCTGAGGCGGGCTATCGCATCGTGGCAGTTTCCGACAGCCGCGGCGGCATCGCGAACGATAAGGGCCTCGACGTCAAAAAGCTGATAGCGTTCAAACAAGAAACCGGCAGCGTCGTCGGATTTTCCGGTGGCGAAAAGATCAGCAACAAAGAGGTGCTCGAGTACGATTGCGACGTTTTGGTGCCGGCGGCACTCGAGAAAGTCATCACCGGCGACAATGCCGCGCGTATCAAAGCGAAGATCGTCGCCGAGGCGGCGAACGGTCCGACGTTGCCAGAGGCCGACGAGATTCTCCACAAACGCGGCATCATGGTGCTGCCGGACATCCTGGCCAACGCCGGCGGCGTTACCGTGTCCTATTTCGAGTGGGTTCAGGACCTCCAAGAGAGCTTCTGGGAAGAGGACCAAGTGAACGAGCGGCTGCGCCGCATCATGGTGCGCGCCTTCCGCGACACCTTTGAAAGCGCCCGCAAACACAACGTCAACATGCGGCGCGGCGCGTATGCGGTGGCGGTTGGACGGGTTGCCGAAGCAACCAGCCTGCGCGGGGTTTATCCCTAACACCACAACACCGTGGGGGCGGACAAAAATGGTTCGCCCGGGTGGTATGTTGAAGTCACGTCGGCTAGGCACGAATTTCAATTCGCGTTAGTTTCGCATCCGTGGAGGTTGACATGGCGACACGCGAGCGCGTCGGAGTGGTCGGCGTCGGAAGAATGGGCGCCAATATCGCACGTCGGCTAAAGGACGTCGGTTACACGATCACGGCAGTGTATGACTCCCGTCCCGAGACCGCGCAAGAATTGGCGAAGGAACTCGGTGCGGAATCCGCCACAACGCTGAAACGAGTCGTCGAACTCAGCGACGTGATCATCACCGTAGTCACCGATGACAACGCGATGCGGGCGATTTTCGCGACATCCGGTGACAGTCTCCTCAACGGTGCCGCGGGGCGTTTGTTCATCAATTGTGCCACGATCACGCCGCAGGTGCACGTCGACATAGAAAAACTGGCGGAGCAGCACGGTGCGCAGTCACTGGAAGCCTGCATGGCAAGTTCGATTCCGCAAGCGCGCGAAGGAACGCTGTATCTCATGGCGGGCGGACGGGAGCAAGCGTTCGAGCGGGCCAAGCCGATGCTGCAGAAGATGAGCGCCTCGCTCAAGTATATCGGCGGCAGCGGCAAGGCCGCGCAAGTGAAAGCGCTCGTGAACATGGTCATGAACATCAACACGGCGGGTTTGGCAGAAGGCCTCGGACTGGCCGACGCGCTCGGCTTGGATCTCACCATGCTGCGCGAAGTGTTCTCCGAAACCGGTGCCGGCTCGCGCGTGCTCGTCACCGATGGAGAAGACATGCAAAATCGCGCGCACGACTGCTACTTCTCCGCCGCCCACGCCGCCAAGGACTCCGGCATCGCGCTTGAGTTAGCAAAGCAAGCCGGTCTCAACGTGCCCTTGGCGCAAGCCACGAAAGGACAATTCGACCGGATGGTAACGTCCGGTTTGGGAGAGCTCGACAAATCCGGAATCGCCGAGCTCACCTTTAAATCACGGCGCGCACGCGAGGGCGCGCTCGCTTAGGGCGCTCGCGGCGCCGTTGCGCCTCGCACACCATCGCTCACTAGCCTTTCATAAGGAGGAAGTTCATGGCGGTTGCTTCTCAAACCAAGGTCGTTCCCCTGATCAGCTCAGGAACAGCGGGTCCGCTGGGCGCGGTCCATCTCCCGCGTTTGTGGTCTAAACTCACTTTAGCTGCCGCCGGGCTGTTACCGGAAGGCTATGATGAGTGCGGACAAGGTTTCGACCAATTGACGATCACTGATCTCGGTCTCAATAAAGACGAAGTGATCACGTATGTCCGAACACGCAAACCTACCTACGTCGAGTTCGAAGAGTTCGTGCGCACGAAGGGCAAGACGGACGCCGACACCATCAAGAAGCACAATGCGGCGGTGCTGGGCTACAACCACGCCGACGACAAGGCCGAGCACATGCGCAACGATGTGGGCTTTAAGCAAGCGCAAGTCAAGGACGCGGTGACGCTCAACATGCTGGAAGATCTGAACGAACTCCATCAGAACGTCACAAAAGGCTCATAGCAAGCCGAGCCTTCTCACCCCCGATTCAGGCGCGACGCAATGTCGCGCCTTTTTCTTAGGGCGTCAGGAATGCTTTCGTGCGCGCGATGTAGCGCTCGAACGCGGTGCGGTGCAGATTGTGACCCTGATCGGAAAAGAAATCCAGAGTCACCAAGCTGCCGCCTTTGGAGTTGATGAAGTCCACATCGTCTGCCGACAAGACCGATTCCGCCGGCGCTGCGGCGAGTATCAACAAAGGTTTCGGATAATCCGCGAGCACCTCGCGCAAGTTCCAACCACCCCCATCGACATCGTTTTCGCGGCCTAGCCGCTCGATGGCGTCGGCTCGCATGTGACGCACGGCGTGCAGTTTTCCTTCAACGTCGAGCGCACCCCAGCTCCCCAGCCGCTGGCGCAGTTCCGCCTGCAGGTCGGACCACTCCATGGCAAGGTCGTGTTCGGCGTCATCGAGATATTCACGACGCCACGTTCCGGGTTCGACGCGGACCATGGGATCGATGGCGACCACTTTTTGCGCAAAGGGTTCGCGTCCGCCGAGCAAGGCGACAGCGCCACCCCAAGAATGTCCGATGAGCGCAATCGGCTGCCCGATCGCAGACACGACATCGCGCAGATCTTGCAGTGAGCGCTGCAACGTCATCGGGCCTGTCACGGCTGCGGAGTCGCCATGACCGCGCTGGTCGTAAGCGAACACGCGAAACCGGTCTTGCAGTGACTGCGCCGTTCGCTGCCACGACTTGCGTGAGCTCGTTATTCCGTGCACGCAGACCACGGCCGGCCCGCTTTCGCCCCACGACTCCAGCGTCGTGCGTGCTCCATCGTTGAGTTGTATGGTTTGTTCCAAAGCCATGCCTCTGCAGCTAAAGGTCGCCTACCGTTTTCCAAGAATCAGCGGCGATGCCTTTTGCCGACGACGTGCGAGCTGGCTTGAGCGCGCGGCCCAAAACGTTGCCAGCGAAGTATTTTTACGACGACCTGGGATCGCTGTTGTTCGAGGCGATCACCCTCCTGCCTGAATATTACCTCACGCGTGCCGAGACCGAAATTTTTCGCGCCCACAGCCAAGCGATAATCGATCTCGTACAACCCGCTCGGTTCGTAGAGTTAGGCAGCGGCAGCGCCCTCAAGACGCGGATCCTGTTGGATGCGGCTCTCAAACGGCAAGCGGGGTTGCATTACGCGGCAATCGATATTTCAAAATCAGCGCTGGAATCCGCAGCGCGTGCATTAGAAGCCGAGTATCCGGCCCTGACGGTGCAGAGCTATCCCTTTGACTATAAGGACGGCCTGCGACAGATCTCAAGGACCGGCGGCGGCCGGACGCTGGCGCTGTTCTTGGGTTCGAACATCGGAAATTTTGAGCCGCCGGAGGCCGAGCGCTTGATGCAGCAGATACGCGCCGTTTTACATCCGGGCGACGGGTTGCTGTTGGGAACGGATCTCAAAAAAGACCCCGCCACCTTGGAAGCGGCATATGCGGATTCGCTCGGCGTCACCGCGGCATTCAACTTGAATGTCTTAGCGCGGATCAACCGCGAGCTGGGCGGCACGTTTGCCGTACGCGCTTTTCGTCATAAGGCTTTCTACGACGCAGCGGCCGGCCGTGTCGAGATGCATCTGGTAAGTCAGCAACAGCAGCGCTGCGCTGTTGAGTCGATCAACTTAGACGTGACCTTTGCGCAAGGCGAAACGATCCACACCGAATCTTCCTACAAGTTCGACGCGAACGACATCGCGCGCATCGCGGCCGCTTCGAACTTCACGCTGGAGAAGACGTGGACCGACGGGCGCGGCTGGTTCGCGTGCAGCTTGCTGCGCGCGTAGATACCGTTCGCGGCTAGCCGGCGCGAAGGTGCCGGCGGTACAGCCGTTCGAGGCGTCGTAGAGCAAAATCCGCGGCCAGCGCGAGCGCGACCGCTGCCAGCGCTCCGGCCACGGCCTTTTGGGGATAATCGTGTTCGATCCCGTCGAGTACGAGCGTGCCGATACCGCCTGCGTTGATCCACGCGGTTACCGTCGCGATGCCGATGAGCGATACGGTTGCCAGCCGAACTCCCGCGATCGCGACCGGCATGGCGAGGGGACGTTCGACGCGCCACAACGTTTGGGCGCGGCTCATTCCCATGCCGTACGCGGCCTCGCGCGCGGCGGCATCGACCCCCAGCAACGCGGCGGAGAAATTGCGAATCAGAATCATTTGCGCATATGCGGCCAGCGCCACAACGGCCGTCCAAAAGCCTAGTCCTAAAACGGGTATGAGGAATGCGAACAGCGCGAGGCTCGGAATCGTGTAGATCACTCCAAACACGCCCAGCACGGGTGCCTCGAGGCGGCGGTTACGCGTGATGACCACCGCAAGCGGCACCGCCACGACGAGTGCGATCGCGAGCGCGCTTCCCACCAGCAGTACGTGCGCAGCGGTGAGCGTGAGAACCAATCCTAGGTGGCGCACGAGGTACTGCATGGATTAGCGATCCACGCCCAAGGTGCGCGCGGATTCCAAAATTCGATCGATGGTCACCCTGCCGATCACGCGGTTCTCGTCCGCAACGCGAGCGCTGTCGGAGCCTGACAGCAACAACTGAGAAAAGGCGTTGCGTAGATCCGCGTTCGCGTCGATCACCGGTCCTGCGGCATCGCTCTCGTTCGCCGCAGGCACCACGACCTCGCGCACGCATATGACACTCATGCGCCGGACGACGTCGTTGCTATTCACGAGCTCGGCGACAAAACTATCGGCGGGCCGCGCCAGAATGACATGCGGCTTGTCTGCCTGTACGAGCTTGCCGCTGCGCATGATGACGATTCTGTCAGCGAGACGCAGTGCTTCGTCCACGTCGTGAGTCACGAACACAACCGTTTTGCCGAGCTGTCGCTGCAACCCGGCTAGTTCCGATTGCAGCCGCGCGCGTTCGATCGCATCTAAAGCGCCGAACGGCTCGTCCATAAGCAGTAATCCTGGGTCCGCACCAAGCGCGCGCGCCAGACCCACTCGCTGCTGCTGCCCGCCGGAAAGCTCTGCCGGGTAGCGTACGCCGTATTCTGCGAACGGCAGGCGAACGAGTTCGAGCAGTGTCTGCAAGCGCGCCTGGATCTTGTCTGAATGCCAACCCAAAAGCTCCGGTACTACGGCGACGTTTTGCGCGACCGTCATGTGCGGAAACAAACCGACTTGCTGGATGACGTAACCGATGCTGCGCCGCAGGGCAGTCGGTTCTATCGCCCGCGTATCGCGGCCGCCGACGAGCACCTCGCCGGCGCTCGGCTCTTGTAAACGATTCACCATCTTGAGCAGGGTCGTCTTGCCGCAGCCTGACGGACCGAGAATTACCGCGAATTCGCCCTGCGCCACGGCAAAGCTGACATCGTCAACGGCAGGCGATCCCGTGCTGTAGGTCTTGGAGACGTGACGGAACTCGAGTGCGGGCTGCGCTGTCACCGTGGCTAGCTGCCGGCGATAAGATGGCTGCGGAGAAGAAAATCTCGCGCTACGTCGGCCGGTTCTTCGTGCTGGCCGTCAACGCGCCAATTCAAGTGACGCATCACCGCGTCGGTGAGCAATGGCGACAGCGGGTTGAGCACGTTCGCTATCTCCGGAAAACGCTGCAGTGTGCTGGAGCGAAGGACCGGAGCGACCTGATAAGGCGGGAAAAAGTGTTTGTCGTCAGCCAGGACTGCCAAATGATACGCGTCGATCTGGCCGTCGGTTCCGAACGCAACCACGACGTCCACGTCGCCGTTGAGCAGTGCGCGATATTTCAAACCGATGTCGATGAGCTTGATGCTCGCAAAATGAAAACCGCCGTACGCACGCTGCAAGCCCGGTAGTCCGTCGGGCCGGTCGGTGAACTCAGGCACTGCCCCCAGCCGTAATTGCGACGCGAGCCGGGCACAATCCGACAACGTTTTCAAGTTCAAACGCTTCGAGGTGTCTGCAGTCGTCGCCAGCGCTTGGGTGTTATTCATGGGCGCCGGCGCAAGCCAGGTCAACGAATAGCGCCGTGCGTATTCGCGTTTCACGATTTCGTAGACGGCACGGCGATCGTGCAGTGGTGACATTTTGAGTTCGGTGAGCAACGCCGTGCCGGTGTACTCAGGGTAGAGATCGATGTCGCCGCGCAGCAATGACGCCATGGCGATCTGCGTGCCGCCCAGATTGAGGCGGCGTATGGCGCCGAAGCCCTTGTTTTCGAGCAAGAGCGCGTACATCTCGCCCAACAGCAGCTCTTCGGTGAAATTCTTCGATCCGACTTTCACCGTGCGTAGCGTTCTGCGTCCGCATCCGGCGGCCGTCCAAAGAGCGAGCGAGCCGAGCGCAAACAGGGCGTGGGCACGCGAAATGCGCTTAAACAACGCTGCTCCGCTCATGCGGGTGCGCGCCAATACGCGTGAACGCGCCGAGAATCGCGTCGGCGGCGAGCGCGAGCAGCGCGACCGCGATGCCCCCGACCAAGAGCTGTCGCATATCATTGTTCGCCAGCCCATCGAGAATGAAATTTCCCAGCCCGCCGCCACCGATAAATGCAGCCAAGGTCGCGCTTGCGATCACCTCGACGGTGCCCGTGCGCATGCCCGCCATAACGACGGGAAATGCGAGCGGCGATTCGATGCGGCGCAACAGCTGCGACGGCTGCATGCCCATGCCGAGTGCTGCTTCGCGGATGGAAGGGTCGATGCCGCGGAAAGCCACGTCCGTATTGATGACGATGGGAGGGAAAGCCAAGATGATCAATGCGGTAAGGGCCGGCTTGAAACCGATGCCCTCAAAAGGCAACACGAGAGCGAGCACCGCCAAGCTTGGAATGACGCGCAGCGCTGTCACCAGGCTTACGACACTGCGGCCGGCGGCATGCCGCGACGTCCATATGCCAAGCGGAATGCCCACGACCGCAGCCACCAACAACGAGCTCAGGCTCAATGCCAAGTGAGTGCGCGTGGCGAGCATGAGCTCGTGCTGCTGGCTAAGAGCGTACAACCACGTTTGTTGCAGCATAAAGCGCTGGCGGCTTCTGCGCGGCACGCCGCCCCGACCTGCACTGGGCGCGCGGCTTACGGGGAGGCGCGACAGTCCAGCTCGCCAAGGTTAGCAACAATGGAGCTATACTTGTTGCGGCACGGGCTAGCATACGAGCGAGATCCCAAAAAATACCCCGATGACCGCTTGCGGCCGCTCACCATCGAAGGGCTTGAGAAAATTCGCGAGATCGTGCGCGGGATGTTGAAGCTCGGCGTCGAGTTCGATGCTATTTTTGACAGCGGTTATTTGCGTGCGCGGCAGACAGCCGAGGCGGTCACCGACGCGTACCGCATTGACAGCCGTGACATTCGTGAGGTTGCGGCATTGGAGCCCGATCACGATCCGTCGGAGGTTCTGACAGTGCTAGCCTCGGTTAAGGACGCGAAACGCGTGCTCATGGTCGGGCACGAGCCGCATCTCGGCAAAACCGTCCGCTACCTCACCTGCCGCGACGGCTTAACAGTGGATTTCAAAAAGGGAGCGCTGTGCCGGATCGATTTCGACGCCGTGAAGAAAGGCGCCGGCAAACTCATGTCGCTTCTGCCGCCCAAAGTGTTGCGCAAAATCCGCTAGGCTACGTCTTGCGCGCCAGCTCGTCGCGCACCCTCGCATCGCTCACCTCGTTAAACGAAAAGTAGTAGCGTCCAACGGCGAACGGGACTTCGCGCGCGGCGATCAACACCGCCATATCATCGCAATGAGCGCGCAAAAGATTCAAACTGTCAACCGGCCCGACCGGAACTGCGCAGGTGACGGTGGCGGCTTGGCGGCGGCGCGCGGCCTGCAAAGCGCAGAGCATCGTCGCCGAAGTCGCGACGCCGTCGTCAACGACGATGACATTACGACCGGCCAGATCAAGCGGTGGTATTTCTCCGCGCAAGCGGTGCTCGAGCGCTTGTGCCTCGCGCCGCGCCCTGGCGAAGAGTATTTGTGCCAGCGGGCCGGGGAAAAACGCCGCATGTGGCGTGCTCACGCCCTCGCCGTTGGCGGTCACGGCGCCGATCGCCAGTTCCGGTTGCAGCGGATGGCCGACTTTTCGAACCACGAGCATGTCGAGCGGTGCGCGCAAAGCTAGTGCAACGGATGCAGCCACGACTACTCCGCCGCGCGCAATGCCGAGGACGACCGGATCGGGTCGGGGCTTCAACAGGCGGGCGAGTTGTGCGCCGGCAGCGCGCCGGTCAAAGAATGGCGAAGCCATCACTTCGCCTGAATTTTGGCTACTCGCGCCCCGGCTCGCCGTTCTCGCGCTCAGGCCTGAAGGCGCGAACGCCGAATTGGCGGCCGAATTTCTGCTCGACGACGAAATCAGAAATGCTCGCGACGTCGCTGGGCGGCATGCCGAGGAAACGCAAGCCGTAGCGCGATTGATAGCCGCCCCCGTCACGAGCGGAATAGACCACGCGCGCGCGCGCATCGAAGCGGTAGCCGGCGCCCAGACTCATGAGCACTCCGACGGTATCGCCGGGCCGCAGACGCACGTGCGTCCTCACGCATGCGCCGCCCGCCGATATGTCTTCCAAAATAGCGGGTTGCTCGGCCGACCAGGCGGTCCGCAATCGAACCGGTTCGCTGATCATAAGCCGGGGATAAGCACGCGGGTGCCGCGAGACCTTGAGTGCGGCCTTGCGAAAGACATCGAATAGTGGCATTGAGCTCCTAGAGTAATACCAACGGGTTGGTCTATTTAAGTCAGCCGTCAGAGTCTCCCCCTTAATATGATAATGACCGGCGACGGCGGGTGTCAAGGAATGATGGTCGCGTCAGCTAGTGCGTTTAGGGAGCATCTCCAGCTCATTCGAAGGCGTAAAGCCCATGCCGGCATAGAGCGGCCGTCCCATCTCGGATGCGCGCAAACGGACGATGTCGATGCCGCGCGCGACTGCCCAATCGATGCACGCCTGCGTGAGCGCGGTCGCCAGTCCTTGCCGCCGTTTTTCTGGGACGACGTACACGCTCGTGATGTAGGCGACCGGCCGCAAGAAAATCTCCGTGCGGTGGTTGCTGAGCACGTATACGCAGGCTAGCCCGACCGCCGCGCCGCCCATTTCAGCGATGTACATCGCGGCGCTGCCGGCGCCGATCCGGCTTGCAAAAAAATTTTCAAAGCGCAGGCGCCAACCCGGGTATTCGCTATCAGGGTCGGAGCCGTTCATCTCTTGGTTCATGCGCGCCCGCAAATCGATCGCGGCGTTGAGATTGCCTTGACCGAGAGCGCGCAGAGTAAGATCGAGTGCCCGCATGGGGCGGTATTTACCCGATTCGGCGCGGCATGACCTCGCGCGGGCTGATGACGGTGCCGTCGAGGACGAAAGAGCTGCTGCGCAGGTTTCGTGCGGCGCGCTTATAGCGGGCGACGGTGCTCGAAATGACCGAATACGATGTCGCAGGCGACTGCGAACTGCTCAAGCCGACCACCGACAGCGTGATCTCCGCATCCGGGCGGCGAACGTCAGCGCTCTCGAGCAGCGGCAGCTCGCGCGAGACATGCAGCCCGGCGACGCGGCGTTCGAACTCGGCGATCAAGGCGAGCCCGAGCGGCTCGACGCGGTTTTCGCTGCACAAGACGATGAAGTTCACGCCGCCCAAGTGGCCCACGACTGCGCCTTGGCTATCAGACAACCTTGCCACCGACGTCATGGTTTCAGCCAACGCGTTGATGACTTCGTCGCCGCGCCCGAAACCATAGCGTTCGTTATAGTTGCGCAGATGATTGATGTCCACGTGAAGCAGCGCAAACGCCGTGCTGCCCGCAACACGCCGCTCGATCTCCTGTTGAATGAGGAGTCGTCCGGGCAACCCGGTGAGCGGATTCGAGTAGCGCGAGACCGATGCTTGAAATTCGGTCATGGTGTGCAACAGGTCACGCACCGAAACGACGCCCGAGTATGCACCGTTTTCCAGGACCACGATCTCATCGTACATTTCCGAACGCCGCCGGTGCACCACCTTGCGGGCGACATCGTCCACCGAATCGTTCACGTCCACAGCGAGATAGGAGTCATCCATCACTAAGCGCACGGGGCGTTTGGCGTAGATCGAGTATCCAAAGCGATGAGACAGACGTTCGTAGAGTTTTGTTCGGCTTACCAAACCGATCGGCGCCCCGGACTCCGTGAGCACGACGCTGTCGAGGTCGGGATTGCGGTCGAAGATCTCCATCACTTCCATTGTGTAGGCAGTCGGCGGAAGCGCGGGGGCGCGTCGCGTCACGGTGCTGATCGTCATCCGTTTCGGCGCAGGAGCCGTGCGGCTGGCCGATGCGCGTTCGCGGATGAATGCGGCGATTTCGGGTTTGGGTTCCGCGAAAACCGCGGACGGCCGTGCGAGCAAAAACCCCTGGCCGAATTCGACGCCGATGTCGATGAGGGTCGCCAGCTCCTCGACTGTCTCGATGCCTTCAGCAAGCACCTTAGCGTCGATTCGCCTGGCAAAGATGATGATGGCGGACACCAGCGCGTTCTTGGCGCGGTCGCGATCGATATCACGCACGAGCGCGACGTCTAGTTTGATGTAATGCGGCCGGACTTCGGTGACGGCGCGCAGGGAATTGTGTCCGGCGCCCGCGTCATCGATGGCAACCTTAAAGCCCTGGCGGCTGTAGTGCAGCAGAGTGCGTTTGAACAGGTCGAAGTCATCGATGGCTTGCTTTTCGGTTATCTCCAAGACGATGCGGTCTTGCGCAAGCCTGTTCTGTCCAACCACGTCGCGCGAAAGCGCTTCGTTGCGCTCTTCAAAGACGCGTGGGCTGATGTTCAAGAACAACAAACAACCGGGCGGAATGCCGGACGCGTTTTCAATCGCCTTGAAGCGGCAGATACGCTCGAGCTGCGCCGCTACTCCGCGCTGCGCAGCGGTGGAGAAGAGAGCGTCGGCTCCTTCTAAGCGGGTACCTATCGGACCCCGGGAGAGTGCTTCGTAACCGAGCACGCTGCCGTCTGCGAGCGAGACGATCGGTTGGAAGAGCGTGCGAATGCGGCCTTCTTTAAGAAGGCGGTCAAAATCATCGGCCTCGGAGTCGGGCAGTTCGAGCGGCGGGCCCTCGGCGACGACCGCTACGGTTGGAACAGGCACGGGCATGACTGGGGATTCTTCATCCGGCCCTTGCGGCAGCGGCGCGGAGTCGCCGGTCACAAAGCCGAGCAGCCGGCGCAAGCGCAGGATGATTTTTGAGGTCATTCTACTTGGCCACTCCGTGCGACAAGGCCGGGAGCAACGATCATTCTGGCGCCTACAAAGGATAGCAAAAGCCGCGCGGACGAGCTCGCCCGTCCAAGCGAATCATCGGTATTACCGCTCAACAAGTTGAGCGTACGGGCGCATGCGTCCCGTGCGCAAAAACCGCTGCAGGGCCGCCCCAGACGCAATCGAAGCTCGAACGAGCGGCCGCTTCGGTCGCCAAATTCATATGGCTCAACAATTCACAAGGCTCACCGTGCCGCTGGTTCGCGAAAACGGCTCACTGCGTGAGGCAAGCTGGGAAGAGGCGCTCGCCCGCGCCGCGGCCGGATTTTCCGCCGCCGTGGCGCAGCGAGGTCCGAACGCCTTCGGGCTGTTCAGTTGTTCCAAGGCGACGAACGAGCTTAACTTCCTAGCGCAAAAGTTTGCCCGCGCGGTGATCGGCTGCAACAACATCGACAGCTGTAATCGAACCTGACACGCACCAAGCGTCGCCGGTCTGGCGGCGGTATTCGGAGCAGGCGGCGGCACGAACTCATATCAGGAAGTCGAAGAGACCGACCTGATCTTCTTGTGGGGATCGAATGCGCGGGAAACGCACCCGATCTTCTTTCACCGCGTGCTGAAGGCAGTCCACCGCGGCGCGCAACTCTATGTCGTCGATCCGCGCCGTACCGGCAGCGCACAGTGGGCGCGCACGTGGCTCGGGGTCAACGTCGGTTCCGATATCGCGCTCGCTAACGCGATGGCCAACGTCATTATTTCCGAGCGGCTCGAGAACCGAAGTTTCATCGACCACGCCACGACCGGATTTGAAGCGTTTAGCAAGAGCGTGGCTCGCTGCACCCCGGAATACGTCGAGAATATCAGCGGAGTCCCAGCCGACGTCATCCGGTCGGTCGCCCGCGCCTACGCGACTGCTCCGCGCGCCGTCATCTGCTGGACTTTGGGGATAACCGAACATCATAACGCAGTCGACAATGTGCTGGCCCTCATCAACCTTGCGCTGCTGACCGGGCACGTCGGCCGCTACGGCAGCGGCGTGAATCCTTTGCGCGGACAAAATAACGTGCAAGGCGGCGGAGACATGGGAGCCATTCCGGACCGCCTGCCCGGCTTCCAGAGTCTCGGCGACGCGTCGTCACGCGAAAAGTTCGAGCAGGCCTGGGATGCGACAATCCCAGCGGAGCGGGGTTGGCGGCTGAACGAGATGTTCGAAGCGATGGAACGCGGCGATATGCGCGCGTTGTACGTCATCGGCGAGAACCCGGTAGTTTCCGAGGCCGACCGCAACCGGGCCGAACACGTTCTCGCCGGGCTCGATCATATCGTGGTGCAAGATTTGTCGTTGACGCAGACGGCGCAGATCGCTCACGTCGTGCTGCCCGCCGCCGCAGGTTGGTGCGAGTCCGACGGCACTGTGACGAATAGCGAGCGTCGCGTTCAGCGCGTGCGCAAGATCATCGAGCCACCCGGCGAAGCACGCGACGATCTCAAAATCGTTTGCGACCTCGCTCGCCTCATGGGGCACGATTGGGGCAATCCGAGCGCGCAAGAGGTGTGGACGGAAGTGCGCCGTCTGAGTCCGATGCATGCCGGTATGAGCTACGAGCGCTTGGAAGAAAACGATGGATTGCGCTGGCCATGTTACGATGAAAACCATCCGGGCGAGCAGTTCCTGCACGGGCGTTTGTGGGAAAAACCTTTACGCGGAGCGCCCGCGCCTTTTCATGTGGTGGAGTACGAGCCACCGGTGGACGAGCTCACGGCGGAATATCCCTTGCTCCTCACGACCGGGCGCCGCTTGGATTCGTTCAACTCCGGAGTGCAGAGCGGCGAATATACTTCTCCGCTCCGGCGCGGTGAGACGATCGATCTGTCCCCTGAGGATGCCAAGCGCTACCAGGTGTCCGACGGCGAACCCGTTCGCGTGGCATCGCGGCGGGGGTCGGTGGAACTGCCGGTTCGCATCGATGAAACGCTGCGCCCTGGTTTGGCCTTCATGACATTTCACTTTGACGTCGAGACGAACGTGCTGACCATTGAAGCGAACGACCCCAAGTCCGGCACCGCCGAATTCAAGGCGTCCGCGATACGCATCGAAAAAATAGCGTCTCCCGCCCACGCCGGAATATAGAACGTGGACCTTCATTTTACCAACGCTCAGCCCACTGCGACCGAGCGCAACGCAGTCGACCAATTGTTGGGCATGCCCGCGACCGCATGGGAAGGCAGCGAACAACGTAGCGCCGGCGAACAGCACGTCGCTCACGCCAATGCGGCGCCGAGCTATCGTCGCGCGCTGCTCTTGCCGGCCCTGCACGCCGTTTCGGACAATGTCGGATGGATCAGCGAGGGCGCGCTCAACTACATTTGCAAACGGCTCGATGTTCCGCCCGCTGACGCTTATGGCGTGGTGAGTTTCTACGCGCTCTTCTCAACCACGCCGCGACCGCCGCGTGTGTTGCACGTGTGCGACGACATCGCGTGCCTGGCAAACGGAGCGGCTGAAGTATGCGCCGCACTTGAAGGCACGCTCGGGCCGGCAGGCACTGGGGCCAACGCCTGCTGGTTGCGAAGCCCGTGTCTCGGATTGTGCGAGCGGGCTCCAGCCGCGCTGCTGCTCGAAGCGGGTGAGCGGCACCGCGAAGAGGCCATCGCGCCGGTCACGGCGGCCGCGGGATCCGCAGCCTTGCAAGCGCCCGCGGGAACGGCGGACAAAAATCGCGCCGCAGGTGACGAAGCGGCCGCATTGCCCCAAGCTGGAAGCGACGGCCTGCGCTTATTACGGCGAGCCGGGCGTGTGGACCCCACAAGCTTGGAAGCGTATAAGTCGAGCGGCGGTTACCAAGCGTTGCAGCGCGCCCTCGATATCGGTCCGAACGGCATCATCGCAGAAGTCACGGCGTCTAAACTCGTGGGGCGCGGCGGCGCCGCATTTCCTACCGGACGCAAGTGGCAGGCGGTCGCCGCAGAAACGGCGCGCCCGCATTACGTCGTGTGCAACGCGGACGAATCAGAACCAGGCACGTTCAAAGATCGCGTGCTCATGGAACACGATCCGTTCGCGGTTATCGAGTCCATGACGATCGCTGCATTTGCAGGGGGATGCGAGCACGGCTATCTTTATATTCGTGGGGAATACCCGGCAGCGTTACAACGGCTGGACTCCGCTATCAAGCAAGCCCGCTCGCAAGGGCTGCTGGGCAAGAATATTCTTCGCCGCGATTTTGCGTTCGACATAGAGTTGCGCCGTGGTGCCGGTGCCTACATCTGCGGAGAAGAAACGGCGCTGTTCAATTCAATCGAAGGCTATCGTGGAGAGCCGCGCAATAAGCCGCCCTTCCCCGTGCAAAAAGGTCTCTTCGGTAAGCCCACGATCGTCAATAATGTTGAAACGCTCGCAAACGTGCTCGATATCGTGCTCCTTGGCGGCGCAGCTTTCGCGCGCACCGGCACTTCCGACTCGACTGGCACGAAGCTCTTTTGTGTTTCCGGTAACGTGGCTAGGCCAGGCTTATACGAGGTGCCATTCGGAACGACCCTGCGGGAGTTGCTTGCTCAGTCAGGCGGCATGAATGGCGATGGTGCGCTGCAAGCGGTCTTGCTGGGCGGCGCCGCGGGCGTGTTCGTGACCCCGGACGAAATCGACACTCCGTTGACCTTCGAGGGGGTCCGTGCGATAAAAGCGACCATCGGCTCGGGCGTTGTCATCGCTTTTGACCAGAGCATCGATCTGCTGCAGATACTGCGCCGCATCGCCTTATTTTTTCGCGACGAGTCGTGTGGGCAGTGCGTGCCGTGCCGGATCGGCACCGCCAGGCAAGAAGAACTTCTCAAGAGGCTGGGCGAGCGCCGTCCGCTCGGCTCGAATTCACAAGAACGGGCGTTGCTTGCGCAAATCGGCCAGGTCATGCGCGACGCGTCCATTTGCGGCCTGGGCCAAACCGCTTCGAGCGCGCTCGAATCGGCCGTCGCAAAATTCGGCCTCTTCCAATGACGCCGACCGTCACGCTTGAGATCGACGGAGAGCCCGTTACCGTTGCCGCGGGGGCTACTCTGCTCGAAGCCTGCCGCTCGCGCAACATCGAAACGCCCACCCTATGTTATCTCGAAAATCTCACGCCGGTGAATGTGTGCCGCGTGTGCGTCGTCGAGCTCGAGGGATCACGAACGCTGGTACCGGCGTGCTCGCGCAAGGCAGAAAACGGAATGAAAATCAAAACCGACAGCGAGCGCGTGCGCTTGAGCCGGCGTTTAGTGCTGGAATTTCTCGCGTCCTCGGTTGACGTTTCTTTGGCCACGGACATGCAGCACCAAATGCGACGCTATGGAGCAAAACCCGAGCGCTACGGTCCGGCAGCTCCGCCCGCGCCAGCAGGACTACGCGATCGTGAAAAGGCCGGCCACCATGAGCCCGGCGACGGCCAGCACGCCCAGACGGTTGCGCAGCCGGTCAAGGTCGACAACGATTTGTATGTGCGCGATTACGCCAAATGCATTCTGTGCTACAAATGCGTCGAAGCCTGTGGCACCGATGCGCAAAACACGTTTGCGATCGCGGTCGCAGGCCGCGGCTTTGACGCCCGCATCTCCACAGAATTTGCCGTACCGCTGCCGGATTCGGCCTGCGTGTATTGCGGCAATTGCATCGGAGTCTGTCCGACCGGCGCACTGAGTTTTAAGACCGAACACGATATGCGCGAAGCGGGCACGTGGGATGAGTCTCGCCAGGTACAGGGCGACACGATATGTTCGTACTGCGGCGTCGGTTGTACGCTGACGGTGCACGCGCAAGATGGTGAAATCGTCAAGGTGACGTCACCCATAGACCATGACGTGACGCGCGGCCACCTTTGCATCAAGGGCCGTTTCGGCTGGCAGTTCGTCCAGAGCAAGAAAAACAAGAGCTGATCCGCTGTCGCGGCGCTGGTTCACCCGTGCCTATTTATTGAAATAGTCGGCGTTGATTTGCGTGAAGTGCTTCCACTCTTCTGGCACTTCGGTTTCATTATAGATGGCGTTCACCGGGCAGGCGGCTACGCATGCGCCGCAGTCGATGCACGTACTGGGGTCGATGTAGAGCTGCTCGTCTGTATCGGTGCCATGGATGCAGTCGACCGGACACACGTCGATACAGGACTTGTCTTTCACCCCGATGCATGGCTGGCAGATCACATATGTCATAACTTCCGCGTATTTCTTTTTAGCGCGCTGGCGGACCTACCGACCAGACCCGAGGGCAGCATCGCACTGCGACGAAACGAACAACGTTCAATGATGGTTCGAACCGTGAGCGCCGCGATCGCGTCGCCGGAACGCTATAACGACGTGATACGTCGCGTTCGCGCGCTCGCTCAACGTCATCGGGTTACGGTGGAGGTACTCGACGTGCTGCGGCACGGCGGCTACGCTCTGCCTTTCCTGCAGCTGCACGTGGGCGCCGACCGGCCGAAGCAGATGCTGATCTCCGGCGGTACTCACGGTGACGAACCCGCAGGGGTTTACGCCGCGCTCGAATGCGCCCAACGCCTTGCGGACGCAGACTGCCGGCTGGGAGCGGTCGTTTTGCCGTGCACGAATCCCACCGGTTTTGTCGCGGCGACCCGGCGCAACGACATCGGCTACGATCTCAACCGGACCTTTGGACAGCATCCCGCCCCGCACGAAACGCAACTCGTCCGCAGAGCCTTGGCCGGCCGCACGTTTGCCTGCACGCTGGATCTGCATGAGGATGATGATGCCGATGGGTTCTACGTCTACGAACACGTCGCGCCTGTCGACCTGACGCTCGGCCCCGCGATCGTGCGGCGCGTGCGCGCGGCGGGATTTCCGATTCACAGCAGCGACACTGTTGAAGGTTACGGCATGCAAGACGGCTGCGTCGTGCCGAAAGAAGAAAAGACTTCAGAACTCGTCGGCTTTCTTTCGGTTTATCTCTTCGATTTCCACACAGCTCAGTCGCTGACCACGGAAACGCCCACGGCCCTGTCTATGCAGTCGCGTATCGCCATGCATCTGGAAGCGTTCAACGCCATTCTGACCCGCGACGGTTAGCGCTTAGGCGGCCTCTGGGGTGGCGGCGGCGTCCGCGTCGAGCGCTCGCCGCAGCAAGATGGCTCCCGCGATGTCCTGGGCGACGTGGCCGAGCATACACGGCAAAAGCGAACCGCTCACAAGAAAAACGGAAGCATAAAACAGCCCGCTCACGACAGCCCCGATGATGCCCGCGCGGCCTTGGTATGCGTGGCCTAACCCGAAAGCCAAACTGGAGAGCAACACAGCGGCCCAAATGCTGCCCGTCATCACGTCGATGACCCACAGCGCGTAGCCGCGATACAAGAACTCCTCGCATATGCCGGCGGTTGCGGCCAAGGGGATGAACGCCAGCCATTCCGTCGTGTTCGTCGGCACCACCGCGCTGATCGCGCGCCGGTAACCTTGATCGAAGTTACGCCGCGCTGAGCTGGCGGAGATCATGAGGACGACAAACATGAGGCCGAGCAGATATTGCAGCGGATGGTGCGGCGGACGGACTCCGATATCTGACGCATTGAGTCCATGAAGCCGGAGGGCGTACAATGCGAGCCCCGTAAGTGACCACAAAATGACGATCGTGCGAGCGTACCGCCAGAGCTTCGTGTACCGCCCAGCCTGTGCTGATTGGATCCGCCGTTTGGTCAAAACGCTCATGAGCGGCAAAGCCAGGACGAGCACGATCAGCATGCCGACGGTCACAACGAGTGAGTGGTTCATCCTCGCCCCCGTTCAGCGCGCCGCCGCATGAATCATCGCGTCTTGGGCGTGCTCTCCTTCGGGCACTTGGCGGTCGATATCACGGCGGGCGCACTGCCCGCCACACTTCCATTCTTGCAAAACGAATTTCACCTTTCGTATTTTTGGCTGGCTGCCATCATGACCATGTCAGGTGTCACCTCGTCTATCATGCAGCCGATCTTCGGTGTTTTGTCAGACCTGGCAAAAGCGCGTTACTTCTTACCGTTGGGCGTTGCCGGCGCACTTGCGGGCTTCGCCGGCATCGGCACGTCGCATAGCTACGGAGCGGTGATTTTTTTCGTCGCGCTCATGGGGCTGGGCTCTGCGATTTATCATCCTGAAGCCAGCAAGTGCGCGCATGCAGTCTCGGGGTTGTTACGCACGACCGGCATGTCGTACTTCGCAGTTGGCGGTAATTTGGGGGTCGCGCTGGGTCCGCTGATCATCACCGTCCTTTTCGCCTGGGGCGGGTTGCGCGCGACCTGGCTTTTTGTGTTACCTGCGCTAGCAGTGTCGCTGCTTGTGGGATCCGTTATCCCTGCGATAGCCCGCGCGCAACAAAGCACGGCGTACGGCGCGCGCGCGCCGAGCCGCGGCAAGCCGTCGCGTGCGCTCGGCATTCTGATAGGCGTAGGCGGCTTACGGGCGATGGTCTATGCCGGCCTACTGACGTTCGTGCCGCTCTACGCCGTGAATGTCTTGCATGCACCGGTCGCGCACAACGGACTGTTGCTGTTCTTGTTCTTAGGCTCGGGCGCAGTCGCGACCTTAGCCGCGGGCCACATCGCTGACCGGGTCGGCCCATGGCAAACGATGCTTGTGGGACTAGCCGCAGCCCCGCTCGCCTTGACTCTGTACCTGACGTCGTCAGGTCTGCTTGCTTTGATCGGGTTGGGGCTGACCGGCGCATTCTTGATCGGCACTTTTTCCACCACTGTGGTCCTTGGCCAAGAATGCTTGCCCGATCGGGTAGCGCTCGCTTCCGCGTTGATGATCGGTTTGACGACGGGGTTGGGTTCTTTGGGTGTGGCGGCGCTGGGAAAAATAGCCGACGCGGCGGGCTTAGCCGTTGCTTTGTGGTCGCTCGTCGTCATCGCATTCATGGCGTTTGGGCTCGCGCTCGCGCTCCCTCACGCGCAACGCGTCAATGCGTGGGTGCACGGCAGGGTGGTCGCCGGTCGCCGCGAAGCATAACTTACTAGCCCGTTGACGCACGACGATACCCTCCTCATCATTGACGCCTATGCGCTCGTCTATCGAGCGTTTTTTGCGCTGCCGCCGTTGACCACGTCCGGCGGTACTCCGGTGAACGCAGCCTACGGCTTTCAGCGCATGCTGCACCGCGTGCTTATCGATGAAAAACCGACGCACGTCGTCGCCTGCTTTGATGCCGGCATCCCGGCAGAGCGGTTCGAAGCGGTTCCCGAGTACAAAGCCAACCGCGCCCAGACCCCGGATGAGTTGCGGCCCCAGTTTGCGCTGGTCCGCCGTATCCTCGACGCGTACGGCATAAGATC